>Ga0256405_10000505_pt1 | contig 128771 bp, 148 predicted proteins | sample RumenRJG_02DNA_FD_189096 | JGI IMG/M metagenome (GOLD analysis project Ga0256405, IMG submission 189096) | Bovine rumen microbial communities from Lethbridge, Alberta, Canada - RJG_02 | ecosystem: Host-associated > Mammals > Digestive system > Stomach > Rumen | place: Canada: Alberta... | reverse complement strand
TAATGGATTCCTTACTAAGACTAATTCTTTAGATGAAGCTCTTAATGAAGATAAAAATGTAGATAATGGCAAACGTATTTTTGGGAAAAATGGTATTTATAAAAATTCTGGTCAGTTGCGTTTAGAAATTTTAAAGAATAAAGAAACTAAGCGTAAGAATGATGCCGATATTATGTATGGTAGTACAAAATCTATGAAAGATAGATTTGAAACTTATAGTAAGCAAATTGTTCCTAGCGATGTAGCTAAAGCTAATGAGCTTGTACCTACCATGATGATTATCAACTTTGTTTCTACAAAGGGCGATACCCCAATTAGTTCTACTGCTATCATTGGTGTTAAGGCTAGATTACAGTATGTATCTTCTTCTGATATGATGGAAAGACTCGTATCTAAGAATGAAGATAAGAATGGTTTGTTCTCTTTCATTAAAGCAACTACTGGTCAGATTTCTTTCTGGAAAGACTTTGTATTTGCTATTAATAAAGCAAAAGTTGATTCTGTATCTACTTCTGGTAAAGGTAGTTCTTCTCCAGTATGGAAGATGTTAGAGCGTAGAGCAATCATGTCTAAATTCCGTCGTTGGACTGGATCTGTAAATGATGCGGCTGCAATCACTTCTCTTGTTTTTTCTAAAGAAGAAGCAGATTATCTTAAGAAATATGAGCGTATGGATATTATGAGAGTTGGTACTGCTCATACTATTATGAATGCATATAATATAATGACTATAATCATTGTAGATGAAAATACAGAAAAGGTTCATTTCTTATATGATGATGGCTCTGGTTCTTATGAGACTATGTCTTTCTCACATCTTGAACGCCAGGGTAATGGAGCAGATGGTGCCTATAAGAAAGTAATTAATCTGCTCACTAAGCGTTAAGAGAAAGGAGGAAGATACAATGCGTGCATATTTTAAAGATGTAATATCAGAATACTTTGATATTAGTGATAGAAATACTAGAACTATCTTGCTTTCTCTTGATGAGGCAGATCAGAATAACTTGCTTTTATCACTGACCTCAAAGTTATATAACATCATTCTTGATCATACTACTGATATTGATTTTGGTGATATTCCTAAAACTAAGGGTGATATTAAAGCTCTTAAGGAATATCCTAAGATGAGAGAATGCCTTGATGTAATGGAAGGTATTCTTACAGAATATCGGCAACCTTTAGAGACTGTAGATACTATTCGTGCTGCTATGGATTTCATAGAGAATGATAAGGGTATCTATACTAAGGGTTTCATGATTAAGAGTGATATCATTATGGTTACTTATAATACCATGGTACTTTCTATTGTAAATAGCATCAGTTATCTGATTGCTTGTACAGTAGAGTATATCAAGACTACTGGATCTTCTGAATTCAAGATTGTATTTGATAAAGCTGGTTTAGCACGTACTAAAGATAGTTTAGTATATGATAATCTGGTTGCATTTAATAAGGCTTGTAAAGAAGGTCAGATTGAGTCTGCTTTCCGTAGTTTGATTCAGCATAAAGTAAGAAACTTTGCTGTTTCTGGTGCTACACTTGGTGCTATTGCTACAATGATGGCAATATGTGCTATTCTTCTCAATATTTTACCAATTGTAAGAGAACTTACTTATTTCTTCTATGCTGGAAGAACTAGAATTTCTCAGTACTTTGATTTACAAGCAGATTTGCTTGAAATGAATGTTCAAGGAATCGAAGCTGGAGAAGTTCAAACTATTGATGATAAGAAGATGGTTATGAAGAAACAATCTTTCTTAGCTCAGAAGTTTAGAAAGATTGCTGAGTTCTTTATGGTAAATACTGCTGATGCAGATAAGAAAGCTACCAAAATGCAGAAAGAAGATAATAAGGATATGAATATAAACGATGTAGTTGATTCTAAACCTGATTCTGCAAATACTTATGGTAATACTTTATTCTAAAAGGAGGAGAGTATAGAATGCGATTAAAAACAATGAATGAAGTACTTCTTGAAAATCTAACCAATTTAGATAAACCAGCTACTTCTATACCAACTCCTGGTGTATCTACAGGTAAAGGTGGTAAAGAATTAACTGCTACTGAAGTTATGCATAATAAAATGCAATATATGAAGCAAAAATTTAAGAAACATGCTAATTTTAAAGAATCAGTAGAAAATTATCTTATGGAAACTGCTATTGGAGTAGTATTTGATAAGATTATGGAAGATCAAAAGGCTGATGCAGAAGACTATGCTATTGGCCATAATATGATCAAGAACTTTGTTCAAGAAGAAGGATATACAAATCTTATTAGAAGATGGACTTATAAAAATCTTCTCATATCTGAGATGGCTAGACATTGTGAAATCTATAAAGATCTTATTGTAGAAACTGCTGAGAAAGTAGCTAAATCTAATAATAATGAAGATGATGTTGCTTATATGATGGATTCTGATCTTGCAGAGAGATTTGTAAGTGATATCAAAGATTTAGTTCCTCAAAGAACTATTAATCTTATTCATAAGAGAGTAGCAAATTCTGTTCAGGATTTCTTATCTAATAATACTGAGAATAAGCTTGCTATCAGAGATATTTATGCTAAGGCTACTGAGAAAGCTAATCAGCTTAAAGATAAATCTGATGCTGTAAAAGAAGCATATATTAATGATGCTAAAGCTAGAAGTGCTGCTATTTATAGAAAACCTATGAATATGCTTGGTGCTATGGTTACTAACTTCTCTGAAGCAGTAATGAAAGATGATGATTTACGTTCACATTACTTAGATGAGAACAATCATATAAACATGGATGCAATAGTGAATGCTAATGTAGTAATGTATACTGTATTAGAAGAACTTAACACCATGCAAATGGTAGATGTTTCACCTCAGTATATTAAGCGTATACTGAAAGAAATATGATGAGTAGTAAGTTTTAAATACTTACTACTAAACATTTTATTAATAATCTGGGAAATAATGACTCAGAACTTAATTAATTAAGGAGGAATTTAGATATGTTGTTAGATTCTGTATTAGACGAAAATGCAATCGTTAATGAAGCGATTATGAGTGAAGATTCATTGACTGATGCTCTTGTAGAGTGTATGGTTGGTATTGAGCAGGCTCATGGTGAAATGATGCTTGAGCAGGCTAAAGAAGAGTTTAAGCAGTATGTAAATGAGGGTAAAATCGAGCCTCTTGCTGAGGGTGTTATTGAAAAGATCAAGAGCGTATTTGCTAAGATCTGGGCTTTCATTAAGAAGTACTTCTATAAGCTTAAGAACTTCATTACTGGTCTGCATAAGAATGCTTATCAGTATTTCTCAGTTAATCAGGAAAAGATCAAAGAGAATGCCTCTAAAGTTACAACTTTCTATGGTTATGAAGGTCTGAAGAACTTTAGTAACATTGAGAAGGTTAATGGTAATATTCGTACTGGTGTCAATGAATTTGGTAAGTCCATTGATATTGTTGATACTAAGAGTGATTTCAGCAAGAAGTCTAATGAGCGTTTCAAGGCTCTTAAAGCAAAAATTTGTGCTGATTATGAAACTGATGGTCTTGCTTCTGGTATTAAGAGAGAAGTACGTGGTTCTGATAAAGAGACCAAATTCACTTATAGCTTTGAGGAAATAAAAGCTATTGTTGGCTCTAAGGTTCCTGAAACTAAATTTGCTAATTTGGTTAAAGAGACTGAAGCTATCATCAAAGATCTTGAGAATAAAGCAGATGCTATGGCTAGAAATGCTAAGGATGATGATACTGTTCATAATCAGACTAAGGCCAATGCAATTGTTGAAGGTGCAAAGATCGCTTCCAATGCTTGCACTGTTCTGACTTCCATGATTAAGGATGTTGTTAGCCAGGCAAACAGATTCCAGCGTATGGCTGTTGGTGGTAAGAATGATGATGAGCGTAAGGATGAGTCCGCTGAGATGAATGATGAGGATGCAAAGGCATATCTCGAGTCTATCGGTCTTGCTTAATCATTTTATCTAATTAATTAGATTACAAAAAATAATCCCTAGGCAGAAATGCCTAGGGATCTATTTTGTAGGAAATCTTTAATATCGAAAACATTCTAGTAATCTGAGGAGGGATACAAATGTTGCTTTCAAAAGAATATTTAAGAAAAGGACCATTATGCAAACCAAATGATCCAGAAATAAATTTTCAAACTATATTGAAACCAGATACTAGAAATGTTATGGATGATGCTATAGTTAGCGTATTCAATACTCTTTCTAATTATCATGAACAAAGACTTGAAAATCAAAAGCTTCTTCTTACTGAAGCTAAAAATATAAAGAAGTTTGCAGATGATTCTGGATCATCTGCTAAAGGTGTATTATCATCTATGATGCAGATTGTAGATAACTTTTATGATAGAATCCGTGGTCTATTTATGGATGATATAGACTATGTATTAGCCAACTCAGAGTATGTAATGAAGTTTAGTAATAGTGATTCTTTCACTATGGAGGATATCTATAGATATTCTATCAATAAAGAAGATACTAAACATCTGTATATTGTACTTAAGAATCTTGCTGATAAAGTACAGAAAGTATATGATGATTGTAATAAGAATAAGAAACCAGAAGATATGATCAAAGTATTCCAGAAGTTTTATGATGATAATATTCTTTCTAGTAGTGAAGAATATGTTAGACAGATTCGGAATACTATATTAAAGAGAGGATCTTCTGCTAAATATATAAATCAGTATGAGTTTATTCAAGAAGTAAATAAGAAGTTCCATTGTGGAGATTCTAAGTCTAGTAATATAAAAATAGATACTAAATATGTATCTATGTCTTATGACTATCTTAAGAAGGCTAAATGGAATGAAATGTATAAAGCAATTCAAGATGACTCAGAAACTTGTCAAGAGTTTGTAGATAAGATCATCTTCTATATAAATGCAATTTATAATAAAGCTGCTAAGTATAATAATTCCACTAGTACATCTAAGGTTAATCTTGCAGTGGCAATTGAGTCTTTCTGTAATAAAGTATATAACTCTATGCTCTGTATTGTATTAGAAGAGATTAATATATATGTAGGTACTGAGCTGGATTGTATATATCAGATGGTATATACATATGCTAAAGTACTTAAGAAAGTAGTAAAAGATAGAAGAAGTAAGGAGTGATATCATGTTAATACAGCCAGTAATTACTGATGTATATAATGAAGACTCCTATTTGGAATTTGTTTTACAATCTACTAGAGATTACTATGATAATATGATAGATCTAGTTCATGAAGATCTAAGAATCTTTAAAGAAGATGTTATTAGTAATGAATCTAAAACAAAAATAAAGCAAATTTTAAAGAAACTATGGGAACAGATTTGTTTGTACTTTAAGAAGTTTAGAAACTGGTTAGGATTAAAATGTAAATATTTTGAGAAGCAATTAAAGATGGCTTCTCCTATCATTGATAAATACTATACAAAAGTTAAAATAAAAGGATACTCTAATATTTGTAGAAGAGTAGAATTGGGTCAGAGATTTTCTGAAATATATAGTATTATATATACTACTCAATTAGCATTAAATCAAGATACATTTGATTATGATAAGACTGCTCAAGAAGTTATAGATAAATTAAATAGAGGATATTCTTTAAAAGAAGATTCACCAAGAGAAATATTAGATGATTGGTTATCTAAAAAAGTTCTTGGAAGATTTATGATTATCGAACTTGAAAGAAAAGATATTACATATGATAATGTAAAATACTATATGAAACATTGCATAAATATTATAGATAATTTTACTAAGATGAAATCTATAACAGATAAAATGAATTATTCTGAAAAAGAAGCAAAAGATATACATAAACTTCTTACTTTAGATATATCTATTGTAGATATATTATTCAGAGGATTGATGCATTGGCATGCTTTTATATTTGAATATGTATTAGAGTGTATCAAACTATATAAGAAAGACCATCCACAAGAGATTAAGGAGGAAAAATAAATGAATAATTTAGTTAGAGATGCTGCATATATACATTATGCTGCAAATAAAGCTAGAGTACAAAATGCTATGAAGAGATTAGATGAATCTACTAATGTACTCACTGAAGAGCAGATTAATCAGATTATCTTAGAAGAGTTTAATTCTACTGAGATGATGGGTAAGATTAAAACAATATTTACAAATATGGTAACTAAATTTGTTGAGTATACTAAGAAACAAATTCAAAATAAACATGATGAAGCTTATCTTAAAGCTATCCAACCTAAAGTAGCAGAAGTTGCTAAAAGTAAAAATATTCCTTTAGAAATGCAACCATATGAAAATGGTATTAATAATATTAAAAATATGAATAATATTTTTAGTAAATTTAAACCAGAGATGTATGATACAGTTAAAGCAGATAATAAAGATGAATGTATTGCTAATATACAGAAATTTATGATGGATGGATTTAATCCTCAGGGACAAATTAAGTTTGATCAATTTTGTTTAAATTATTTCCAGGGTGGAAATGGGAATTCTCAGAAGATTAATACAAATGTAAATCAACTTAATATGGATGGTATAGTAACTTGGTGTTTGGATTTTCCAAAACAATTGGGTCAGATAAATAATGATATAAATAATATCCTTGGTTTAATTGGTAAAGCAGTTCAAGGTATAAATCCTACTCCACAACCAAATACAAATCCACCAACAACTAAACAGCAAAATGTTAATGCTTCTACTGATTATTCTAAAGCTGATATACGTCATAAGGCTTATCAGTATAAGAGTATTCTTGAATCAGTATTTAATGAAGCAGATAATCAACCACCAGCTCAAACTGCACCAGCTCAAGCAGCTAATGCTGCTCAAGGACAGAATCCTCCTGCAGAAACTAAACCAATAACTGGCCTTGGTCAGAATGATAAAGCTGTAGATACTTCTGGTGTAAAGATTGATAAACAGGCTGCATCACAGGAACAACAAAAGACTCAATCTATGGGAATGTATATGGGAGCTATTCAGAATGTAGCTACTGCAATTCTGAATGCTCGTTTACGTTCTTCTAATATAATTTATAATGATTATATTAAGATTCTTCAGACTGTGTGTCCTCGTAATGAGTATATGCAACAACAGCAACAGCCTGCTACTCAGAATCCACAACCTCAGCAACCTGCTCCTGGTCAAAATCCTCAGAATCCTTAATATTATTCCCCGTACCTTCTTGGTACGGGGATTTTTTGTGTTAAATTTAACTACTGTAGATACTTATATATAATCACATTAAGAGGGAGAGATAGTATTGAATAAGTATGATGTAATTACTGGTAAGAGATTCTTTAAATATAATTCAGATACAGATATTACCAATGCATTTAGAGTAATAAAAGTTCTGAATGAAAATAAAATAGAATGTAAAGATGAGTCTAATGATAAAGTATTTACTCTTAATAAGAAAGAATTATCTGAGTATAGTACTTTAATCCCTGATGCTTTATATTGTATTTCTCTTGTATCTACTTCTAAGGCTCAGAATGATATAATTCTCTATGTTATGAGAAAAGAAGATATGGAGAAACCTGCTCCTGTACCTAATATTATTGGTAGACAGATGATATTAAATGATAAGAATGTAGATAAGATAATATTAGGAGATTATATTACAAATGCTATTGAGAATAAAGAGTTATCTTTGTTCTTATCTGCTTCTAAAGTTCATTCTACTATTATGATTAATTCATATCTTGATGATAGTATTGAAGATATCGAGAATCTATTATCTGATGATAAGGATAAGATTAATAGAATGATGGAGAATAACTTTAAGAATTTTAAAGCAAACTCTCTTAAGCATGAATATCATGGAGAAATTTATGGTCCTGAATCTATACATGATCTATTACAGATTATGCAAAAAGATATAGATGCTTCTTTGGGAATCTCTAGTTTAGATCCTAATACTTTATCTAAAGAAGAATTTGAACTTTTTGTTGGTGCTCCATATACAAATCTTTCTGTAGTAGAATATAAAAAAGACATTGATTTAGATAAGATACAATCAAATTATTTTCTTAGTAGATTTGAAAATGGTAAAGTATATGTGGTTTCATATTCTCTTATCAGTGAAGATATGCTTAAGTAAAAAATAATTTGAATGTATACTATATATATGAAGTGGGTAACCGAGTTTTATAATTCACCTAACACATACTTTATCTCGGGTAACCACTAAATTTATTATTTTAAGGAGGTAGCATTATGAGCTACAACAATTTCGCTGGAGACAATGCATTGTCTCGCAAAACTATCGAAAGAAAGAGAGGAGAAAAAGGAGCAACAACTCCTACTAGGTCAGTTGAAAAGGAAAAAGACCCAGTACGTGAGCAGGGTGAAGACTATCGTAAGTTGACAGCAACCATTCAAGTTGAAAAACAGACAATGGAATCTCTCGTAAATACGAAGTTGATGCCTCAGACTAAGTTTGAGGAAGATGTAAATAGCATTTTCGCTATTCCATTCCCTCAGTACTGCGGTTGTACTCTTATTACAACTCCTGATAGAAGTAAGATGACTCTTACTATCTATTTCGAGGATCGCAATGACCTTGTATGGAAAGAAGGAGCTATTAAAGTCATTAAGAACCTGTATGAGAAAGACAGCAAGATTCAGAACTCTATGGATCTTATTGAGAGAACTAATATGATCTATCAGAATCGTTCTCGTATCTGGAAGTTGACTCAGGAAGGTAAAGATGCTTTGGCTCCATTTGTATCCCGTGAATTTATTAAAGGTGATCCTGCCGATAATAATTACAATTGGGAGAACAAGGCACTCTGTTATGAGGTAACTGAGACCAACTATATCAATGGTGGTTTCAATAGAATTACCACTCGTAAGCTGGCTATTAATCTGGATATTAATCAGGTTCTGGCTAAGATGTATGGAACTCATGATGAGGAAGGACATAAGTTCTTCTACAGAATGATTCCTATGTATCCATTGCCTGCATATACGTATAAGGATTTGAATGGTCATCAGATTATTCAGAAGTATATGATTCAGATTCAGCAGGCTGATGAGAACAATGTTAAGAGTCTGTCGGATGAATTGTATATGGGTATCGCTGGTAATAGCGGTTCTCTCCATATCAACCGTCCAAAGAGAGATTTTTAATCACAATTTTAAATAATTAATTTTACTAACACACACCAAAGAGGAACCTTAAATGGTTCCTCTTTATTTTTATATTTTTATGGAGGGGTTATTTTTATGAAATATACAGGGAATGAAACAATTATAGGTACTCTTCCAAATGGAGATCCTATTAAATATAAAATAACTGAAGTTGATGATGACTGTGTATACGCAGTTGATATAGATACAGGAAAGCAATACACTTGGGATAGAAAAGTATATGAAAATAAAAATAATATTAGTTTTGATATCTAAGGAGAAAAGATATGTATAAAAAAGATATTAAAGAATTGGAACTAAAAGAACAAGATGGTAGTATATATATTAGATTGCCAGAAAATTATTATGAAGATGAATGGAAATTATATAAGAATGGTATATTTGAATTAAAAGAAGGACTTACTATTCTAGTAGGATGTAATGGATATGGTAAAACAACTACTTTATACGCATTTAAAAATATTATTAAAAAAGCTGGATATAAAACAATAAGTTTTGATAATTATCATGATGGAGGAAATAGATCTATTGGAGATGCATTATTTAATAATGATATTTCATTAGCAGCTAATATTATGGCTGGTTCTGAAGGCGAAGGTATATTATCAAATCTTTCTATAATTGCTGTAAAGTTTGGTACTTATGTAAGAAATACTGATCAAGATAAATTATTTGTATTTATAGATGGGATTGATGGCTTAAGCATAAATATCATAAATAACTTAAAGAAAGATTTATTCAATTTGGCTTTAAAAGATGCTAAGAAGCTAAATAAGAAACTATATATATTTATATCAGCAAATGATTATGAATTTGCTAATGGTGAACAATGTCTTGATGTATATAATAATGAATATATTACATTTAAAGATTATGAAGAATATAAAAAGTTTATACTGAAAACAGATAAGATAAAATTAAAAAGATATAAAGAGGAGGATAAATAAAATGTTTGATATTAAGTTTAATGTACATCCTGATTTTGATGAACTTATTGATGAAAGAGGTAATACTGCTATTTGTTTTAGAATGGTAGATTGGAATGATAGACCAGCTAAAAGACCAGAAGTAAGAAAATGGAGACTTAGTGAGACTGGAGAATCTCCAGATAAAGGAATTACTTTTCTTACAGATGATGGTCCAAAGAATCTTGCTAATGCTATAATTAGAAAAGGTTTTGGTGAAACTAAAGAGTATATTGAAACTCTTGCGGAAAGAGAAGATTTTGATGATGCTCTTGTACAAGTAATTGGAAAGAAGAAAGTATCTTCAGCTAAAGAAAAAGAAGTAGAAGCTGAAGATTTCTATGATCCTAGAGTTGTATTTAGTAAGTAAGGTGATTTAAATGGCTTTAGATAATATTGGTGTAGATAATAGTCATGATACAGAAGAAAAAGATCTTGACCAATTTGAAAAATGTAAAGTAAAAGATGGAAAAGAATGTAAGTATTGTGACACCAATGGTAGATGTATTTTTGAAACATGTATAGTGGATAATGAATATCCACCTCAAACCTTATTATGGTATTTTGAATGTATTGCATGTAAAGAAATAGATTCTATCAAACCAAGAAATATGAAGATACATTTCTGTAAGAATTGTATTGAGCAATTACAAACTGCACAAGTATTACCATTTACTTGTATTTTATGTGGTGGATCTCAAGCTAGTAGAGGTAAAGGATTTGGTAATCAAATTTGTGATTCATGTATATCTAAATTAAGTAGATGGGTTAATGGTGATTGCTTTATTCATACAACTCATGATTAAGGAGAGAGATTATTATGGTTTCTTCTATTTCTATAGAAGCTATCATGTATAGTAATTTCATCAAGTATCCTAAGTTAGCAGAGTTGACCCAGCAAGAATTTGCTGGGTCTACTGCTTGTGATCTTAATGTATATATTGATGTAACTATGTTTACTAGATTACTATACAATGATTTTTTTATAAGTGATGAAAACTGTTTAGCAGCAGTAGTATTAAACTATTGTGCTCATATAAAAGATTTCTATCGTAAACTTGGAGTTAGAGTAAATATAATATTAGTATATTCTGATGAAACTGATGCTATAAATAAGCAATTCTTACCAGAGTATAACTATAATTATTTGAATAAGAAATCTGTATCTGAAAATTTAAAGATAGAAAATATAAATATTCAGATATTAGAATTACTCTGTAGATATCTTCCAGGGATATATCTAAAGAAAGGTTCAGTAGAACCAGCAGTTATTATATCATATCTTATGAGAAATGATTTTAATAATGGATTTCCTAATATTGTATTTAGTACAAGTCCATTTTCTTATCAACTACCATGTTACAATCCATGTGTAATATTTAGGAAGAAAAAGTTTAAACAAGACGATATTTCTTTCTCTGTGAATTCCTCAAATGCTTTAATTGTATATGCTCAGGAAGCATCAAATGCTCAAATACGCAATAGATTCAATAATCTATTAATTAGTACACTATTTTGTTTATCTGGCCTTTCTAAGCGAGATGTAAAGAAAAAGATGAGTATAAGTAAGGCATTGTATATCATCATCAATATGAATCCAAATACATATGGTGATATAGAATCTATGTATGATCAAATATGTACTTTTGCTACTAGCAAAGACATATTAGGTTTTACAATGTTTGAATGGAATAACAGATTCAAAGCTCTAGACCTCAACTATCAGGTAAAGCTGTATGAAACTTTACCTGAAAGTAGGGATACTACATATATTGTAGATCTAAACGATCCAGATAAAGTTAAGTACATTAATAATAATTACTTTATCAATAATCCAATTGATTTACAAAGATTGTAGTATAAGGAGTGATAGGTGACATGGAAATATCCCTAAATATAGAACTTGATTCTAAAAATATTTGTAGATCAGATATTAATGAACTATTCAATTATTTCCAGAAACTTGTAGGTATTAATAAAGACATATCTGATAAAATTAATACTCGTATTAAAAATAATTTGGTCATGTGTTCTGAATTTAGTGAAGTAAATTTAGATAAATTAGATCTTACTGATTGGAATGTTAGTGAGATTACAGACATGACTTCCATGTTTAATGGTTGTACTGAACTTGAATATTTGGATGTATCTAATTGGAATGTAAGTAATGTAACAAATATGCATTCTATGTTTTATGGATGCTATAATCTTAAAGAATTAGATATATCAAAATGGAATACAAGTAATGTTAAAGATATGAGTTTTATGTTTCATGGATGTGAATCTTTACCTGAGGAAATAGTTTTAGATATAGCATCTGTAACAAATATGTTAGATATATTTACTGGGTCATCTATTAAAAGAGCATATTTTAAAAATACTCCTAAAAAGATTAAGAATGTATGTCTATTTGATGATCCTAGAAATAAAACTTATTTTAATAAAGATAATAATACAGAGATTATATTTATTTAAAACATTTATCCCTCTACCATTTTTGGTAGAGGGATATATTGTGTTAGATTACTAATTTTATTAATCCTTTAAGAAGTTCTAAAGCTGCATCTATTACAGATTTATTTATTTTTATTGTATGATCAGAGAATGGAGATTGTTCATATGCTTCTTCTATATTAAAATCAGGATCCAATTCTAATATATATGGCATATATGTATGAATGTCATTTATAATCTTAGCTCTGGCTTTATGAAGTTTCTCTCTCTTAGATTTATTTTTAGTTTTCTGAATCTCTTCTGTAATCATAAGATTCAAATACCAAAGTTTACACATACAGTATTCCATACCTTCTACATTCTTAGCTTTATGATATTGCTTCATAGCTAAATGTGTAGTAGCATACTCTGCTTCATAATCAAGTTTCTTTCCCTTTTTGATAAGCATATTTCCATCTTTATCAAAATCTACTGGAAATTCCTTTACTTCTGTAACTGGAATCAGTTTAGTTATCTGAGTTCCTTCAGTTACATATTTAGGATTCTTGATAGATGCTATATGAAGTTTTACTGGACTTGAATCAACCATTTTAAGCATACATCTAAACTTATCTTCTGCTACTCTTCTTGTATCATATATATAATTAAATGGAACTGTATATGATTCATTTTCATTTGGTGCATTTCTAAAAGCATTAAACACCTTATTTATAATACTTTGAGGTAAGCAACATGTATAGATTCTTTTCTTTTCTATTTGATCATATATTCTCTTTCCTTCAAAGTTAAATAATTCATTATTTGCTTCATTAAATGAAATAGCACTCTTCTTATATCCATCTCTATATTCTTCATAGAATATAATATTTATAGTACCGTATTCCCCAGATTCATTTATTGATATACTAGATTCTTCATAACTCTTTACATTAGCAGAAAATCTAGTTCTAAGATAATCTTCTATCTTACTTCTAGCAAACTTTCTAGCTTTATCACTAAATGCAATTTCTGGATTCCATCCCAAGTCTAAGATAGACTGCTTTCTATTAAGAAGAGCTTGACCCTCTAATTCATCTATATCTTTATATAATTTAGTAAGAGTATTTCTCCATTCATATCCAGGAGTAAACTCTGGAGAGTTATATCCTTCTAACTTCAGTTTATACTCTTCATACCATTTCTTTATATCTTTCTCATTGATAGATATACAGTCTGGAGTAGGAGAATATAAAGGAGTTTTAGAATGGTATGATACTCCTAAATCATACATCTGCTGTGGAGTAAAGTATGGAATATCTCTATCTACAGATATCTTATCTCCATCTTTTTCTCTATCAAATACATCAGTCTTAAGTATTCCAGTAATAGGATGATTTGGATATTTATCTGTAAGATATGAAACTACTCTTTGCTCAGTAAGAAGACTTCCATTAGTAGCATAATCATAAAATGATTCAAATTTAGATGATTTAGATAGAAGTTCTGATGTATGTAAAGAAGGGATATTTCTAGCTTTTGCTTCTCTTCTTAACATAGGTCCATAAAGCATTCCTTTAGTATGATCTATAGGTGGTCTTGCTTTAGTAAATTCATAGAACTTTTCAGTGTCCTGACAGTAGCAATATCCTTTTTTCTTCTTACTATCATAACATACTATTCCTAATACTTTATCTTTAAAGAATTCCCTTTCTTTTTCAGTTTCAGGGTCATGATAGTTAGAAAAAATAATTCTTTTAGCATCATCTTTATTTACTGGAGCTAATGCATTTTGAACTACATCTATTTTATGATAATCAAAATACAATAACTCTACTAAACTCTCCAATCTAACAAACATTCCAGCTATAATATTAGAGTAGTTTACTCTATATTGTTTAAGCTTAGATTCAGTAAGTTCCCAATATTCTTCATGAGCATTTTTAGAACTTTTAACTTTCTTAGTTTCTTTTGCTTCACTAAAGCTATCAAGATGATCATAATGTCTTATATATCCTTTTATTGGATCAAAGATACCATCATAATCTTTAAGAAATTTCTTTCTCATATCTTGATAACGTTCAATGTTATTCTTATCAGTAAACTCAATAGATACTATATCTGATATAATTCTATTATCTTCATCCTGTTGAAGGTATGCTTCATAATCATTATTTAAATCATGTAAAGTATCATATTTAGTATATAATATAACTCTATCAGATTTTCCTCGATATATCTTTATTCGAGTATCTAAATTTTCATCTTTATCTGTTACTAAAGGAATAGGATTAAGCAATTAATTCACCCCCAAATGATCTAAACAGATATCAGATATATTATCATAATAACCTGTTCTTCTTCCAGTTACATCATTCTCTGCAAAGTATCCCATTGGATGAGAATATACAGTTACATTATTTACTCCTTCAAGAAGTTTATCTGCTTCATGAATTTCTCTATCACTCATTACTGGAATATGAGGAAAGTCTATATTATTTATTCTTCTATACTGATTCATCAAAGAATGACATTCAGTATTTATAGCTTCCTGAAGACTAGCATAACTAACTTCTTCAAATAAAGGGTCAAAATTTATCTGATCACTATCTAATAATCTCTTATTAGTAATAGTGGTATATATAAAATCATCTTCTACATCTTCATCAAGATTATCTATAAGAGTCTTATAGATCTCTTCTGTATTCTCTCCTACATATTTAAATACTTTTCCAAAAGCATCTTTAAATAACTCAGAAGAGTTTGTAAGTTTAAGCTTTCCATCAGTATCTTGATGGATAACTTTCTTAGTCATAATATCATTACCAACAGCAAATCTAGTACCCATAGTGGTATTGTACTGAGTAACGAATAAATGAGAATTATTTGTAATTCCTACTGGCGCAGATATTCCTGCAATTGGAGTAGCCATATTTATACCTCCTTCACAATTATCAAATTGTCGAATTTGGATATCTTTACAATAAAAAAAAAGAAGTTACTTGAATTAAGCAACTTCTTCTTTTTTGTTTAGCAGAAGCTTTATGCTATAGCATCTTCAAACTTATGAAAGTCTACTATCTTATACTCTGCATAATCATTTTCTTTTTCGGTAGAAATTCCATAATTGAGGAGTTCTTTTTCCTCCTCATCAGACACTACACCGAGTAACACAGAATTACGACCAGTAAATGCACAAAACCAATATGGGTCAAATTCCGTGTTTTCCATTTTGGCTACGATCTTATCATGCTCGAGAGCATATGTAAAGCTACGAACAATGTTTTCCACTTTAGATAATCTTGCTGTTGTCATTTTAATTACCTCCTAGATATGTAGATGACTAACCACTTTTATTCTTATTCACATTTATAGTATATAACTCATTTTTTTAACTTTTACATATTCTCTTATAATTTATATATTATAAGAGTACTAAATCTCAAATATGTAAAAAGTTAAATTTCAAGTAACTTACGTAGTAAGAAAATGAATGAATGGGGGTCTGGGGGAGATAACAATTATGTACAGAAAATATAGTTGTTATCAGAAAGAGGTATACATATGAAAAAAGATTTAAGTTTCAAAGTAATACCAGCAAAAGATTTACATGAAATTTCCAAACATGTAAGAGATACAGAGAAAGAAAAAGTATTTGATAATATTATGATATTTATAATAGATGCTTGTGTAAAGAAAGCTCAATCTGGAAAATTTTCATGTGAGTTTGATTTAGAAAATTGCGATTCATCTACTTTTAAATCTTATTTTAAAAATATAGATTTTAAAACAGTATATCCAGATATAAAATCTATATTAGAAGATGAAAAATATGGATATAATGTATTATTCGAAAATGAAAAAATAATAGTATCTTGGTAATATGTACCCCTCTACCATTACGGTAGAGGGGTATAAGTTTATTTTCTTCTTTCGTAGTATCTATATATTATCTTATCCCAAGAAGAAGTTTTTGTTAAAGATAAGTAATTTCTTTAGTATATAACTTTATTATTTTAGTAACAATTAATTACAGAAGATTTTCAATATTTCTATTAGTTCTATGATGTTAGATATAAGAATCAAAATGTCTAGTATATCTTTCATCCTACTAATTAGAAACATGGTAAACACCTTCTTTCGTTATATACTTTGAATAAATATAATTGCTCTATATCTATTCATATATATAGTATATAACTAAAATCAAATTTACCAGCAGTGTATCCCTCTACCTTTCGGGGTAGAGGGATATATTGTGTCAAATTATATCATCTATATAATCTTCATGTACTCTTATAATAGTTCTTCCATCTTCATATGAACTATCTATCATCTGCATCTTTAACTCTGCTAATATCTGTATTAACTGTTCAAAGTTATTATTAGTTAAACGTAGATAGTTGAAGTTTCCTAACTTTTGTATGCTACTTTCTTTTGCAATCTGTTTCTCTCTATAAGATTTCATTTCTCTATTATTAGGATTATCTCCACCATCTTTTACATCTATTACAAGATTATATGGAATAATCAATATATCTAAGATCCATTTAAGTTTCTTACCTTGATATTCATATTCTACTATTGGACCAGGAGTCAATATCTCATTGCTCTTATAACCTAAAACTTTATCTAAAAACTCTAAAGTCTTAAGTTCATATTGTCCAGTATATGTACAATATCCACCATCAGTAAATCTATATTTACCAGATATTCTACGATTCTTTAACATCTTCTCCTGTTGTTCCATATCAGTAAGAAGATTATCTGTTCCATGTACTCTAATCATATTCTTAGAATACTTCTCTCTTAATGCTTTCTTACAAGATTCTCTACCACATAATCTATTATATTTTAATCTATCTTCATTCCATTCTGTAGGACGTTTGCATACTACACAAACTCCATGGTCTTTATGATTAATATAATTAAATACAGTTCTTCCAGCAGTAAATCCTTCTGGTATCATTTCTGGATGTTTTCTATCTACATGAGAAACTAACTTCTCTTTTGTTCCATGAAAAGAACAAAATTGACATTTATATACTTTACTCATCGTATTCACCTCTTATACTAGAGTCAAAATCACAAAAAATAATGGGCTAGAAACCTAGCCCATATATAATTAGTGTACTATATTATATTTACTCCATCCCAATTGAAGTAATGATCCATTGATACGATGATATATAAACAAGGTTGTTAAACGCTTTAATATTGGCTTATAACACCTTTTAATGACTGTATTTCTCTGTACGTAAATACAATCATTATTCTCATTATCAGTGAAATAGTACTTATCAGAAAGGATTATATCACCAGAAATAGATCCTCCTAATGCTGGAGTAGTAAATTGGCGATAACTTTTGTACTTTTTAGATTTCACATAAAGGCCTAAAGCCTTTATCATTTGCTTATTTCTTTGCATTAATGCCACCTACTCCATATCGTTACAACTGATGTAGAATTCCATTCAGTATTACGAATGATCATAGTAGATCTGAATGTTTTCTTTCTTTTCTTAACAGTTCTGAACTCTACATAGATACAATCTCCTCTCTCTCCATTACTTGGATCTTCCTTATCTGTGTAGTAATACGTTTCCACATTTATATTATAATCACCAAGCAATGCTGGTCTTATTGACACTTTACGCTTTTTAGCAGATATGGTGCCTACTACATACAATCTATAAGCTTTGGTTTCTTGAACTCTTCTAGATCCTCTCATATCTTTACTCCTTATCTCTAATTATTAACTCAAGCTTGGTATGCTTAAGCTGACGACGAAGTTTGAGAATCTTCATCATGATCCAATCATCATCATCTACAACATCTGAAGAAGAATTGGTAACTGGATCTTTAATCTTAGTATTCTCAGGATCTACATGTACTCTACCATAGATCTCATCTTTAGTTACATTCTTTTCTTCTTCTTTTTTGCCATACCTTTTATTAGTTATATATTGAGCAAAGCCAAGCTTATCCTTTTTAGGATCAGGAATGATTTCTTCATCCTTTTTCTCAGGAATTGGTTCAGGATCTTTTTCTGCCTCCTTTTCAATTACCTTTCCAATAGTAAAGATATTCCTATCCAGCTTGTAATACTTGATGATAAACTCATCTACAAGCCAATTATAAATACTAAAGTCTGTTTTTGTAACTTTACCTTTATAATGGAATTTAATAAGTTTAGACAGAGTATCTTCAAATTCTTTAAGAGTATTTCTGTTACTCATATACAATTCTTTTAGGAATGCTTTATCATTTTCTGTAATATTAACATGCTTTTGTAAAATATTTATACATTCATACTTGTTCTTAAGAACATATTTTACAGCCATTGTTATTAATTCAGATGGTGATAACTTGTCATATTTTGGCTCAATTTTGCATCTAAGCATTTTAGCATATGGATGCTGAACACTAATGACAATGCTATTACCTTTAGTATCAATTTCATTTCTAGATATATACAAGCTGCCGTTTTTATGCAAACCTTTTATTGCCAAAATAATACATGTTTCAACAATAAATTTTGTACTAAGATTATAATTTTTACATCCTTTCTTAATAACTCCACAAACTTCTTTAAATTCATTTTTAGTTACATAGAGTTTAGCACCTAATGAACACATTGCTTGCTTTGATAAAGCATCAAAGTCAGCATTCTTTAGATTTTCAAAAATATCATTGATAATTCCTTCTCTTGTGCTTTGTTTAGCATACATATATAAAGCACAATTCTCCATTTTTCTGGATGATACCTTAAAGATTTTGTTTTCATTTAACTGCATAAACTTTTCCTCCCTTTTAAAAACAAAGACTTGTAAATTTTCTATAGGAAGCTACTCACTTCCTACTCATATATATAGTATATCTTTAAAAATATTTTTATTAATATAATTATACAACATTCACAATATAATAAATTAGGAGGTTATAGTATGGCTAAGATATTAGATACTAACAAACCAAATTCTGTAATAGAATACTTCCTTGGAACTAATGAGTTTAATAGACCTACTGTGTATACTGATGTAGATGCTACCTATACTCTATTAATAAGACTTATATTACTTGAGCCTGGAACTTATCCAACTCACCCTAAAATGGGAGTTGGATTAGTAAGTAAATATAGATATGCTAAAGAATCTGAATTAAATCAATTAGCTGATGATATTGAATCTCAAATTTCTATGTATTTACCTCAGTTTACTTCTGTTGGTGTTGAATTAACTCTTACAAAAACTAAAGACTTACTTATTCAAATCATAATAAATGGTATAGCATATGAATTAATATATAGACCTGAGTATGAAACCTTAGAAGCTGTAAAAGAATAATAAGAAGGGGAGAAAATAATTATGGCAGATGAAAAGAAAATTGCATCCTTAAACGATATTATGCAAGAGGAGGAAACTACTACTCCTACTGAAGAAAATCTTACAAAGAAAAAGATTACTAAGAATACTATTATTACTCCAGATATGGTAAAGAATAGTAAAACTGAAAAAGCTGATCTTAAAGAAATCGCTCCAGATATGTTTGTTCCTAAAAAGCCAGCTAGTCAAGTAGCTGAAGAAAAGCTTATGGATGAGGTAGATTCTTATCTTAAAGCAAAAGCAGATGATTTGATAACTAATGTGGTTGATCCATTTAAAGAGGCTTGTATTGAAAAAGCAATTGAGGCTGAAGAGATGGAAGCTGCTGGTATTATCTCTGATAAGAATAATGTAAAAGAATATATGGAAGCAGTTGCAAAAGAAAGAGAAGAAGAAGCAAAGAATACTGAGATTAAAGAAGTAAATACTACTATTTCTGAAGATCTTGATACTCTTCTTGATATTGCAGATAGTGCTAAAGAAGATCTTGCTAAAGATATGGTAAAACCAGATTCAGATAGTATTTCTGATATACAAAAAGATTTTGGATTAGTTGAAGAAGAGGAAATTGATCCAACTGATTTAATTCCAACAGAGGAAGAGATGAGTAAGAAAATGAAAGAAGTTAAAATTGAAGAAGCTCCTGTAATGGAGGAAGAAGTAATAGAAGAGAAAGTTGTAGAGGAGAAAAAAGAAACTGTAATTCCTGATCCTTTACAGGATATGGCAAATGCTCCTAAATCTAATAAGCCAGATGAAGCTATTGCTAAGATTCCTACTTCTGAACCTGCTAAAACTAGTATTACTACTGATACTGCTATTCCTACAGCTTCAGCTACACTTCCTGAAATTACAGATGAAGATTTCAAAGACTTCCTTGAAGATGAAGATGATGAAAATGTAGATGATGAAGAGCGTAAGGAGATTTTCAATCAGTTCCGTGAGCAGGTAATCCAGAAATTACATCTGACTCCTGCATCTGAGAAGAGACTTACTAAATTTAAGATTTCTTCTAAGCCAATTCCTGTAAGTAAGGTATTGAGAACTGCATCTAATGTAGTTAATACTGCTACTTGGGTATTACCTAACTCTGGTCGTCTTGTTACTTTCTCTGCACTGTCTGGTGAAGAAATTGAAAATTTGAATCCAGAAGATAGTAATTCATTGGCTTCTAGAATTACATTCAATACTCTGTACAATCATTTGATTGATGCTAATAAGCCAGCCACTATGGAAGAGTGGATTAAGACTATCAACTGGTTTGATATCAATGACCTGTACTTTGGTATTTATCTTGCTACTTTCAAGAATTCTAACTTTATCACTTATCAGTGTGATAATCCTGCTTGTAAGCATATGTACTTAGAGGAGAAATCCTATAAGGATATGATTACATATGTAGATGATAAAGCAGAGAAGTTGTATCAGGAAATCCTGAAGAAGGGTATTGATATGACTCCTGATACTATTGAAGAAGATGTAATTCAGATTAATGATAAGTATGCTATTGGTTTCCGTGCTCCATCTATATATGATATTATATTTGGTGCTTCTTCTTTGGACAAGAACTTCCGTGATAAGTATGCTACCATTATTGGTACCATTGCATATATGAGTAATATCTACTTTATTCATCATTCTGATAGAAGTGATGAACCTACTCTCATGAAGATTGATTGTAAGCCAGTAGAGAATGATCCTGCTAAGACTACAAAGAATAAGATCATTGCATTCTACAATGTACTTAAGACCTTATCTTCTGATGAGTATGGTATTATTTCTTCTACCATTATCAATATCTCTAATGAGAATAAGGTTAATGCTAGATTCCATTATCCAGATAGCACTTGTCCTAAGTGTAAGAAAGAGATTAAACCTTCTGATGAGGATATTAGCCCATTGTACTTGGTTTTTATACGGCATCGCTTGGCTCGGTACGCCAGTATTATGACAGAGTAAACATGGTTGCTAGATACTATAGAGGGAGAATGACTATAGATTATCTATTAAAAGCTCCATTGGGTATACTCCATTATTTTTACTATATGGCAGTAATCGAATCACAAAGCGATGAGGGTAAGAAAAGAAAACAAAGCGAAGTATTAGAAGATGCTTTCGAAGGTGGGTGAAATATAATATGACTCTCGAAGAGTTCAAAAATATTATATCATATACCACGGATGAGCAATACGTGAAATATTTTGATGAGCATATTTTGTTATATGAGTTTCTGAATAATAGATTTGCTCCAGGTCAGATTAATATAGAAGTACAGTCAAATCCTAAAAGTATTACGTATAAAATCATTCCGATGGTTAAACTTGAACAAAGTTATTTATCAGAAACTCTTAATATGCTGGAAGTATATCTATTCAATAGAAACTTCTTAATTACTTCCAGGATAGAAGATGGAAATATGATAATCAATTTAAAGGCACATTAAATATGAGGCAGCCTCTTATGGGGCTGCCTTTATATTTTTGTGATTTTGACTTTAGCATAAGAGGTGAATACAATGGCTGATAAACAACAATTAAAGCATTTTAAAACAGAACCTTTGAATATTTCTAACTTTGTTAAAGTTAATAAGTTAAAGCCTATAGATAATCCTATATTCTTTGATGCTAATTCTACACCTACTATAGATGGTTTACTTTCAAATGAAATCTTTGGTATTACCAAAGATGAAAGATCTACTATCTTTGCTCAGATTCCTTTAGGGGAGAATGAAATATTTATTCATCCTATGGCATATAAAGTATGGTGTAAAGTAGATAGAAAGATTAAAGATATAGTACATGGTCTTAAGAATTTTACTATTACTAATGGTGAACTTGTAGAAGATGATAATGGTAAGACTGGAATCAAATTCTTACAAGAAAACTTTAGCAAATTGAAACTTAAAAAGAATGGTTCTCCTAGTAGAGATGCTACTATAGATTTTCTTAATAAATATAGAGATAGAATCTTTGTAAAGAATATGGTAGTAATTCCTGCATACTATAGAGATGTAAAGACTACTGGTAAATATGTAGGAGTAGGAGATATCAATCAGTTATATTCTAAGCTTATTATTGCTACTAGAAGTTTATCTGAATCTCATGACTATGGTTTATCTCTTTCTAATTCTATCAGAGGTAGGATTCAAGATACGTTAGCTGAGATTTATGATTACTTTACTAAAGGTATTTTTAATGGACAACCTGTTACTGGTATAGCAGGTAAGTTTGGTGTACTTAGAAGAGCAAATATGTCTAAGACTACAGACTATTCTGCCCGTACAGTTATCTCTGCTCCTGAGTTAAAAGTAGAGAATATAGAAGATATGATTACTGATTTGGATTATACTGCTGTACCACTTGCATCATTAACAGCAAATTATTTTCCTCAGATTGTATTCTTCATTAGACGTTTCTTTGAGAGACAATTCTCTGGTAATGAAGTATTTCCTATTAAAGATAAGAATGGTAAAGATACATTTCTTAATATAGGAAATGATTACATGGTTCAATTTTCAGATGAAGTAATAAAAGAAGAGTTAGATAGATTTGCTCATGGTATTGCAAATAGATTTAGACCTATTACTATTAGAGATCCTGAAAATAAGAAAAAAGAATATAAAATATATTTTATAGGATATAATATAGATAGAGAAGAATATGATAAAATAAAGAATAATGAAGAAATATCAAATATACCAGCTATTGTTAGACCAATGACTTGGTGTGATTTGATATTTATGGCTGCTTGTGAAGCTGTAAAGGATAAGTGTGTACTCATTACACGTTATCCAATGGATTCTTATTTCAATCAATTTCCTTCTAAAGTAAGAGTATCATCTACTCTAAAAACTAAACCAATGGTAGTTAATAACGAATTCTATAAATTCTATCCAGATATTTCTGAAGATGAATTGAATACAGATACTACAAATAAATTCTCAGATACTACTAAGATATGTAATCTTTATCTTGATTCTATGGGTGGAGACTATGATGGTGATACTGTATCCATTAAATCTTTATATTCTATGGAAGCAAATAAAGAATTAGAAACTATTCTTAATAGTAGACGAAGATTTATAGATCTGAATGGTCAATGTATTCTTAAAGAAGAAATAGAATGCTTACAATCTATGTATAACTTAACTATGATATTACCAGATGATATGAAGAAAATCACTATGCCTGAGTTTTAAATAAAATTCTTGATAACCATATTTTAATAGGAAAGTTTTCGGAGACTATTCCTATCGAGGTGTGTGTCCTCCTCTCTAACTACTATATTTTGGCTCTAACTTTTCCCCTATACCCATCGGAAGGGTATAGGGGATAGGTTGTGTAAGAATACCTGTTCAACTTTTAAATAAATCATCTAAATCCAATATAATGAAGGAGAGAAATAAGATGAGTGAAATAACGATGCTTTCCGTAATGAATCGTAATCGGCAAAGAAAAGTAAAAACAAGATATGGTGAATATTTAGCAAGTTATCCATTATATACTTCTTATCAGGAAGAATATAATTATGAAAATCTCAAAGATGCTATTAAATCTTGGAAAGATTATAGTATGATTGAAGAAGAATGCTTAGATAAGATGTTTGAATTATTTGATATGGTAAATGAGCATGGAGATATTTCTCAGATAGAGGAATGTACATCAATTATCGAATCAAATGTATCTTCTTTGAAAAACTTTGCAGATGTAGAATCTATAATCAAACTCACAAAGAATACTGATACTGTAATGGATGCAATAGCAGATATCAAGAAATGTGATATGATGATCAAAACACATGAAGATCTTTGTATGAGATTTGATATGGATAGCTATGTTCAAGAAAAAGCATCTTCTGAAAATCTATATGAATGTATATATGAACTCTGCTCCTTCATTGATACTTATAAAATGGGTGTAAATACTAAATATAAAACTTGTTTAAATGAATGCCAGTTTGTATTTAGTAAAAACTATATTCCATATGAAGATTCTATGATTGTAGAAGCTGTAACGGATTACTTTTTATACAATCATTTGAATGAGCAAGATACAGAAGGTGAATTGATTGATATTATGAAAGATGTGATCAATTCTAATCCATTCATTCATGAAACTGCTTATCTTGATAGATTGAAAGAGAACTTTGTATATACAGTAAAAGAAGAAACTATTGAAAGTATCTTTGAAGCTGTAGACACAAAAACTATCATAAATAATATAATCGAAAAATTTAAATCTCTTCCAGATAAAAATGTTTCTGTATTTAAGAGTACTGTAAATTCTATTTGTCATACTCTTATGAATACTAGTAGAGAAGAAGATGTTATTGTAGAGACTAATAACCTTTTAGCACTTTGTTTCCATTTCTTTATTACTGTAGGAGCTACTGCTATTAATCCTTGGCTTGGAATAGCTGCATTTATTGCTTCTACTTTAACTCGTATTCATCTTACTAGAAAATCTACTAAGAAAGCTCTTAAATCTTGGCATAAACAAAGGGCTAAGGCTGCTAAACAGTTAGAAGATTGTAAAGATGAAGAAAAGAAAAAAAGACTCAAAGAATATATCAAAGGATTAGATGATGGTATTGATAGATTAGAAAGTCATTATGATGCTATGAAAGATGATGAAGAGAAAGATGCATATGATCTCCGTCCTGATGATTATAATGGTAAAAAGACTGGAGATGAATTTGGAGACTTCGATATGAAGTTTGAAAATACTGATATGGTATATGCTTTCTCAAGTAGTATTGCAAATTCTATTATTGATCTTGCTAATAATTTTGATCAATATGAAACGTATAAAAATACAATGATGCCTCATTTGTTTAATAATATTGATCATGCTCAATATATGACAGATTTTGCTTGTAAGTATCCTGAATTTATTGAGCCTAGAGCTGTTAAGAGGCAGATTACTGAGGCTGTACGTAGAGAACGTAAATCTGATAATCCTGATTATTCTAAGATAGCTAAATTTAATGAAATGAAGAATCTTTTAAGTACTCCAATTGTATTTGAAGAAAATACTAATCCATATGATGCAATTAGAACTATCTCTGAAATATCAGTTGATCTTAATATTATGAATAGTTATATTCATGAGATGTCTATCAGTAGTATGGTAGATATAGCATTAGATAAAGTAAAATCTAGTCTTGGCAAATTAGATGTAAAACAACAGATGATTTCAAATCAGATAGATGCTAATGCTAGAACTGTAGAAAAGAAGTTTAATAGTATTGTAAGTTATGGTAATAGAGAAGCAGCCGTTAAGGGAGATTGGTTACCACCTCTTTCTAAGTGTATTAAGCTTGTACTTGGATTTGGTGGTTTAGCTTTCATTAATCCATGGCTTGCATTAATATCTGCCGTTGCAGTAGGTCTTATGAGAAATAAAAATCTTAAACAAGAAAGACAGAAGTTCATTAATGAACTCGATGTAGAACTTGTTATGGTAGATAAATATATTAAACAAGCAGAAGATAATAATGATCTCGAAAGAGTTCGTCATCTTATGCTTATTAAGAAAAAGCTCCAAGGTCATTATGCTAAGATGAAATGGAGAATGAAAGTAGATTATAATGAAAAAGATATTAGTGACGCTAGAGGACTTCCTGGCGATGATAATGATTAATAATGAGGGTGATTAAATGAATTTCTTTAATCTTGCTGGATTAACTCATATAAATGAAGTGATCACTTCTAATGGTAAACCATTAGGAGATGATAATACTCAAAATCCTCCGAATAATGGTGGGGTCACAACTCCACCTGCTCCTCAAAATGATCCTCCAGCTCAGGATACTCCTCCTGCTAATGATCAAACACCACCTCCTGCAGATAATCCTGCTCCACAAGATCCACCTCCTGCACAAGATAATCCTGCCCCTGCAGATGATACTCCTGAAGAGGATGATCCTGTACCAGACTATGCTGAAGGAGAAGGAGACGATGCACCTCCTGATGAGCCTGCTGAAGCTCCTACGAATGATGCACCTCCTGCAGATGATACTGCTGATGCCCCTGCAGATGCTGGTGGTGGAGATGATGATGTACCAGATTATGCTGAAGGAGAAGGAGATGACGCTAATGCTGATACAGGAGACGGTGCTCAACCTGATGCTGGTGGTAACGATGCTGGTGCTGGCGGTGGGGCTGATCCTGGAGCTGGTGGTGGAGATGATACTGGTTCTGAAGACCCACCTGATTATGCCGATGGTGAAGATGGTGACGAGGATCTTGGGGATGATGAAGGAGACGCTGGAGGAGATAATCCTGACGACAATACTGGAGGAGCTGCGGCTGCTGGTTCAGGCTCTGAGTTCCAGCAAGCAGATCAGGAACTCTTCTCAGATTTACCTCCAGAAGTGGTTGAGCTCAAAAAGACTGAATTAAAATCTCAGTTCGTTAAATTATATGATAATATCACAAAGTCTATTGAGCGTCTTTCTGGATTTACTAGAAAAGAGAGTACAATAAATACTATAAACTTTGTAATTAAAAAGCTTTTAGATCTGAAGACTCTCTTAAAAGATGCTCTTACTAAAGATTTTGATAGTAAATCATATATAGAAAACCAAATTATCTTACAACGTCATATGGCTATCTTTTTGGCTTTAACCAAAATAATAGAAGAAGCTAATAAAGTAGATAAAGAAGCAGAAAAATATCGTAAAGACAAAAAGAAGAGCGAAAAGAAAAAGGATGAAGAAGAACCAGATGACGAAGATAAAGAAGAAGATGAAGAGAAAGATAAATCTTCAGAAACTAAAGATGATGATGTAGAAGAAGTACCAGATTATTCAGAATTTGATGATATAGAAGATGACGAAGAATCTGAAGAAGATGAAGAGAAAGATAAGAAGAAAAAGAAAAAAGATAAAGACGAAGATGATGAAGAATTAGATTTACCAGAATTTGATGAAGATGAAGAGTCAGATGAGGATAAAGATAAAGAATCTAAAGAAGACGAAGAAGATATAGAAGAACCTGAAGAAGATGAAGAGAAAGATAAGAAGAAAAAGAAAAAAGAAAAGAAATCTGATAAGTATGAATTAGATGAAATGTAATTTTATTCCCTCTACCCAGTTAGGGTAGAGGGATAAATTATAAAAAAAGAATAGGAGTGTGTTGTGGCCTAAACACATCCTATTCCTTTTAAGGATAGAAAAACATGAACTTGAATAAGGATGAATCCTTTTATTCACATATATAGTATATGTTTAAATTTTCCGACTATTACAAAAATAGTACAAATAGATATGTTAAACTTTAAATATTTTTTTAATATTACATTTTGCTAATTCAACTATAATGTAATTGCATTCCAATAGGCATGCTAGAATAACAATGATAATCAACAGAGTATTTATATATACTCTAAAAAGGAGGAATTTACAATGCCAGTAGTTGGTGAAAGCCGTAAAGAACTGCTTGCAAAGCAGCTTCGTGCTTATGAAAATGATCCAATGCGTCCACTTGCTGAACAGTTTGTAGACGTAGCAAAAGCAGCTCTGTCTGAGTCTGCAATTGATATTTATCGTCAGCCAGATGCATTCTTTATGCATGAGGCAACCCGTGAGGCTATGCGTGATGCATTCCTTGAGAATTCTTATGATCCTGAAGATCCTAAGTTTAAGAACAATCCGTATGCAGTAGAAGATCATGAGCAGATGATGAATGCACTGTTCGAGAATGATATCTCTGCAATTACTAGCCCACTGAACGAGAACGCTCCTCTTGGTAGCTTCAACCCAGTAATTGGTATGGCTTTGCCTATGCATAAGAACATTACCACTAACTGTGTATTCGAGCAGTGTATTCCAAAGGATGTAGCTCAGAGCCCTAAGTTCACTCTGACTATGGAATATCGTTATCTCGTAGATACCAACGGTAATGAGATCGATATCTTCCTCGAGCAGAATAAGATTCATGATGCAATCGCAAATTCTGTTCCTATGAAGGATATCTATATTGCATTGCCTGAGGATAATACCTATAACATCGTATCTAATGATTTCGGTGGTGTAGGTGATCTCTCCATCAAGACTGCAGTTGTTGGTGTATTGGTAAACAGCAAGGTTGCTGATGGTGAAGAGTATCTGACAGTAGCAACTCCTGCAGTTTCTGGTTCTGCAATTACTAAGGCAACTGGTACTGGTGTTGCAGTTGACCATGTTGTTACTATCAATGAGATGCACTTCGAGCCTCATTATGGTGACTTCGATTATGTAATGTTCAACCGTACTTCTCCTGTAAATATTGGAGATCCAGGTGCAGATCCTTCTTATATCCAGCCAGTTATCAATGGTTGCATGAAGGACAACATGTTCATGCTGAATACTGCTGATGCTCGTATTAAGGGTGTAATTCTCCATGCAGTACTCGATACTTCCTCTGCTAAGTTCAAGACTTGCTACAGCAAGTGGAAGGCTAAGACTGATATCTTCGAGATCCCAGAGGCACCACACATTAGTGTACCTATCAGCCCTGAAGAAATCAAAGATGTCAATGCTCTGTATCAGGTAAATCAGGTTACTAAGCTGATGAGCATCATCAACATTTCTCTCCGCAACTGGAAAGATGATGATATTCATAACTTCTTGGATAATTCCTTTGTTGGTATGCCTGAGTCCCAGAAGTTCCAGGGTGCTTACGACTTCGTACCACCTTCCAACTTCCTGCAGGATCCTCTCTCTTGGAGAGCAGCAACCTTCATGGATCAGCTTGATAGCTATGTAACTTCCATGCTGCAGGTACTCAATGATAGCAACATGACTGTTAACATCATTGGTCGTCCTGACATCATTCGTCGTATTACTCCTACTCAGCACACCTATACTACTCCAAGCAATATTGGTCCTGTTGAGCTTGAGTTTAAGAAGACTGTTGTTACTTCTGATAAGCGTGTATATCAGTTCGTATCCTCTGATAAACTGCGTAACAACAACAATCTGATCATTCTGCTTATTCCTCATAACTCCATGCGTGTTATGTATAAGCTGTTTGATTATCAGTTCTATGTATCCAATGAAATTCGTGCGGTAGAGAACGTATACCTGCCAGCAGTAACTGCATTCGAGCGTTATAAGCTCATTCAGTATCAGCCTGTACAGGGTCGTCTGACTATCGTTAACCCTCGTGGTCTCCGTGAAGTTCTTGGTTCTAAGGATCCAATTGGTTCTAATGCTATGAACGATTACACTGCTAACCAGAACACTTATGCATCTGGTGTTAACGGTGCAGTTACTAGCGTTACTCCAATGGGTAATGTTGAGAACGGTAAGTGGTAATTTATCCAATACCAAAATGGTAAAATTCTTCCATAAAGCAAGCCTACCCTTCGTGGGTAGGCTTGTTTATGTTTGTAAGGAGAATAGTTATGGAAACAGTAAATGATATTAGAAAATTCTATTCAGATAAAGAACGAGCTGTTATAGATTATACTGCAAATATGAATACATATTCATCTCCAACTAATGGTGTGATTGTAAATACTTTAAACCCTCAACTTTCTAATAATGAAAATTCGGAGGTGCAAGTAAATGATAAACAAGATTAATAATACAATTTCTGATATTGAAGGTAGTTTAAGATTATATACAATGAATCTTTCTAATACTGATGAGACATCTATCACTAAAGATATTAAAGAAGATTTAAATAAATTGTTTAGAGGTAATGATGGAATATCAAATCCATTATGTGATGCTGTAATCATTACTAAAAATACAGATAAACAATTCTTTGGATTGAATGTATATCCAATATTCTCTAATAATGATACTGGAATGGCTAATATAGTATTGAATCCAGATAGAGATTTTATAGTTAATAAATACTATCTTGAGATTGATAGTAAGCTTTTCAATGCACTATCGACTTATGAGATTGCTTTATGTATTATATATGATATTACTGCTCTTTGTACAGATAATGTACCAATGAAGAAAGTAAGAGATTTGGTTAATATGTATCTGGTAAATAAGAGAGAAATTATTAGACCTAGTGAATATGCTGCATATAATGATATCTTTAACTTTGGTATTAGAGATGCTATGCAGAAAGTAACATCTATGTTTAATATCGGTGATGCTGGTATTGGTAATAATCAATTCATTAATGATATTTCTGCTAGTGAACTTAGTCCTAATTTTAATGCTACTTTACTTGAAATTAGAACTAAGCTTAAGAATAATGGAATGATTTCATTCAATGAATATGAGACTCCAATTGTAGTTCTCTCTTATATTCTCAATCTCTATAATAATATGAAGAATAATAAGCGTACTGCAAGAAAAGAGCTTATTAATATTCTTCCTTCTATTTCTTCTCAACTTCGTAAGAGAGAGATAGAGAATCTTATTAAGAGACTTGATATGATTGATGATAATATGATCAATGAAGGATTCCTTGGTAACGCATTGAATTCTTTCAAAGTATCTGGCCTTAAAGGATATGAAAATGATTATTATGAGCTGAAGTTTGAGGCTAATAATGTAGAAGATGATGATCAGGCATTATTGTTGATTGCTAGAATTAATTCTCGTATGTCAGTAATTGCAGATTATCTCTCTACAGAAGATGATATTCCTACTACTCAGAGAGTAAGATGGACTAAGTTGCTTAATGAATATAATGCACTTAGAAATCAATTAGCTTCTGAAAAATTGAGAAGAAATAAAACTCGTTTATATGTAAATTACGGATTTGATGATTAATATATAAGACGTAGAGTGCCCCTAGACGATGGTCTAGGGGGCTCTTACGTAATTAAATTCTTATTTTAATCACTACATAAATATAGGGTTAAATATAATATTTTTAAGGAGGAGTATATTATGAATTTTGGTGAAGCTATTAATGCAATGAAAGAAGGAAAGAAGGTACAAAGGTCTGGCTGGAATGGTAAGAATCAATATATTGAACTTGCATCTAATATTAGTTATACTAATTCTAAGGGCGAGGTTATCAATGCTAATCATGATGCTATTGGCAATCAGGCAGTAGCATTTGTCGGCACTTCTGGAGTTCAGCTCGGTTGGTTAGCTAGTCAGGCTGATATGCTTGCAAATGATTGGAAAGAGGTTGAATGAAATGAATGCTGAATATTTATTATCTAAAATAAATGAATTAAAAACTAAGCAGGAACAGATTAAATATGCAATTGATAATATAGATGAGTTAAATGCTATAAATTTTATTTTTAAACGCTCTGATAATGACACATTAAATTTTGTTTATTCAAAATCAAAAGGTGATTCTTTTTTATATGAATTACAAAGAATATATCTTAATCATTTACAAAATAAATATGATGAAACAGATTCTGCTTTAAAATTACTACATGATATAGCTTTAAATATCAATAAAAAAGATTAATATTTTTACTAATGGAGGATTTTAACTATGGCACTTGGAGATAATAATACTTTTAACAATAATGAACCTTTTAGACCTGTAACTTATGGATATGGAATGACTAATCCTGATGCAAAGTATGAGAAGACTTCTCTTTCTTTTGCTATTTGGAAGTTTATGCTTAAGGCTACCATTGCCCCAAAAGTAAATGATGGTGGTAATTATGATAAATATGATAAGGATAATGGTGTATCCATTTATCTGAATGTGAATAAGGCTATTACTCTTATGAAGATTCTTGATGAGTTTAAAGAACTTTATCAGAAGGATAACAAGGTTAAGTTTAATAAGGGTGTAGCTACCAATATCGGTGTTATCGTAGTATCTAATGGTGAATATGTAAATGGTGGAGTTCCTACTATTACAATTGCCAAGGTAAATGAGTCTGGTTCTGTTACTCAGATGCTGAACTATGAAATCAAGATTGGTTCTGATTTTGCAGTATTGAACTATGATAACAAGACTGGTAAATATACTACTGAAACTGAACCATATGCTTATAATGAATTTGAACTTCTTCATTACCAGTTAGAGCAGTATGTTCTTGGTCAGTCTGGTGGTATTTCTGGTGCATGTTATGATGCTGTAAACTTCGGTATCAATAAAGTACGTGATGATGCTCGTAAGATTGCAGAGAAGTTAGGCGTAGATCTGAATGCATCTTCACATAGAAATAACTATAGTCGCACCAGTTATTTCAATAATGGTGGTAATTCTGGTTCTGGAGAATCTTCTTATAATACTTCTTCAGCTACTACTAGAAATACAACCCTTGAAGAATTAGAGATGGCTTAATACTTTGAGGAGAGATTTATTCTCTCCTCATTTTTATTTTTTGGTGCATAATCATGAAACAAAGAAGAGGTAGTAAAGTTTTATTAGATTTTAATGCTGCTATAGATTTTACTTATGGTATATTTAGATACATGGTATTATCCAAAAAGTTTAAAATAGAATATTTTAAAGCTAATATGGTAAGAGCATCTGATGCATACTATAAAAATTCTGTAATAGCAAGCAAAGATAAGAATCCATTAAAATTATTATTAGTTAATGATAAGCTTGGTGATAATGTAGATTCTGTATATAAAGATCTATGTACTAAATTTGAAGATGCTATACTTAAACATTCTAGGCCTACTGATGTACTTAGATTAACATATACATGGAAAAAAGCTAAAGATTGTGATATATCTTGTTGTATTAATTGTAAGGATACCATTCAGTATAATTATTTAAAAAGAATAGTTCCGAATGATTATCCAGTAGTAGTAGATGGATATGATACTACAGATTATGATATTGTAATTGTTAGAGATGTGTATGATTTAGAGCTTTATAAAAATCTCAAACAACCACATCTATGTATTTATCTATTAAATATTGCACTTAATTACAAAGATAATGGTAATCTTAAAGATGAAGCTTATGCATACTTTCCAGCTTTACCTAAAACTATTGATATGTATACTGGATTCTCTTATTGTTTACCACCGTTAAAAGAGGAGGAAGAAAAAGCAAATGGGTAAATTCAAAGTTCGTTCTAATATTGTAAATAAAGATTCTCTTAGAGTAGTACAGACTGCTACACTTAAAGTACTTGCAGATACTCTTACTAAATCTTTTGGTCCTAATGGAGTAAACACTGCATATCGTAAAGAGAAAGATATTGCTAGATATACTAAGGATGGTCATACTATTCTTCAGGAAATCATGTTTACTGGTCCAATTGAGTTTACAATGAAACAGAATCTTGTAGATATTACTCGTAGAATTGTTACTACAGTTGGTGATGGTACTACGTCTGCGGTTATTCTTGCATATGAGATTTTTAAGAATCTCTGTGACGCAAGTAAGAAATTTAATATTTCTGATAAGCAACTTATTGCTGATTTTAATACTGCAGTTAATGAAGCTATTGAGATTATTGAATCCAATAGAATTGAAACTACTGTAGAAGATATCTATAAGATTGCTATGATTTCTACAGATAATAATGAGTACATTGCTAATCTGATTACTGATATTTATAAGCAGTATGGTATGGATGTATTCATTGATGTTGGAGTATCTGGTGGAACAGAAACTATGACAAGAGAGCATGATGGATTTACTATTCCTTCTGGATATGGTGATGTAGCTCTTATCAATAATACAGAGAAGCATACTTGTGAAATCAGAAATCCTGAGATTTATATCTTTGAGGATCCTATTGATACTATTGAGATTTCTGCATATATGGAAAAAGTAATATATGATAATATTACTGAACCTGCTTCTAAGAGAGAATTTGATAAAGTAGTTCCTACTATAATTGTATGCCCTCGTATTGGTACAGATGTAATTAGTGTTATTGATGACTTTGTTAAAGGTATGGCTCAGATGCCTCCTGCAAAGAGAGTAATGTACCCATTGAATATTATTACTAATATTAGTAAGACTGATTATTTGATGGATTTAGCATATCTGTCTGGTGCTAAACTTATTCGCAAGTATATTGATCCAGCATTATTAAAGGCTGATCAGGAGAGAGGTTTAGCTCCTACTATTGAAAATATTCATAATTTCTGTGGTCATGCAGAAGCAGTAATCTCTACTTCTAATAATACTAAATTCATTAATCCTGTTCTGATGCATAATGAAGATGGTACTCTATCTGATCTCTATAATTCTCGTCTTGAGGATATGAAAGATAAGCTTGCTTCTCTTGAAGAGACTAGAGAGAACATTGTAGAGATTGCTACTTTGAAGCGTCGTATTAATGCATTCAAATCTAATCTCGTTGAGATCTTTGTAGGTGGTATTTCTCTTACTGATAGAGATGCTCTTAGAGATTTGGTAGAAGATGCTGTATTAAACTGCCGTTCTGCTGCTATTAATGGTTATGGTCGTGGTGCCAACTTTGAGGGGTATGCAGCTTTTGATGAGCTTCTTTGTGATAGTGATGATAATGAAGAGTATAATATTTATCAGATTATTGTAGATGCTTATGAGAATCTTTATGCTCGTCTCTATTTCAATAAAGAAAAAGCAGATGATGAAGTAATCAGATTGATTGAAGATATGTTTAATCATGAGATGCCTATGAATATTCGTACTAAGCAGTATGATAATACTGTACTTTCTTCTATCAAGTCTGATTCTAATATCTTAGAGGCAATTAATAAGATCATGGGTACTGTATTCTTAACCAATCAGTTCCTTGTAGCTGATGTACAGTATAATAGTTATACTGATATTACAGAGGAAGAATAATATATAAATTTCGGTGGAGAGTGCATTAGCACTCTCCATACGGAATATAAGGGGTGATATTATGACTCTAGAAGAATACATAAGAAATCCTATGGGAAAAGGAAATGCTGTATATTCTCAGAGATTTGTATATGAAGAGTTATATACTAAAAAGTTTAATCTTCTTGTTGCTAGAGAAGCTGGTATATGGAAAACTCAGTGTATTATTTCTAATGAGAAAGAATATTATCTCTATATTCAGATACCATCTGAATCTGTTGAGCATTTCTTCTGGGATACAGTTATTGGATTTAAAACTGGAGATGGAGAATTAGAGAAATCTCCTACATTAGCAGGATATGATATACAATTCTTCTCTAATGATCCAGCTTTTATGTTTAACTTTGCTCAAGCTTTTGATAAGAATAAGATGCTTATACAGAAGCTTAAGAAGAACATTCCTAAGACTGCATTTAAACTAGAATCTAAAGTAAGAAATCCTCAAGGTGTAGTAGGATATGTAAAATCATTATATTTTGCTTATCTGTATATTAAACTTAGAGGTTTGTTCTCTAAACCAGTTTGGAGAGATAATAAAAGTAGTCTATCTATTGGAGAATTATCTAATAAGATGATTCCTACTGATAGAAAATTAGAGCTGTATAATGAAGCTAAGGATGCTGTTAATTTAAGAAAGAAGACACTAGCTACTAAAGCTAGTGAAATGAGAGCCAATTATAAATCTTCTAAACTTAATACAATAGCAACTACTCCTACAGTTTCAAGAACGGGAACAGTCTCTAGAACTGCTACTACAAAAAGAACCAATATAATCAAAAGAAAAAAATAAACATATACTATATATATGAGAAAGGAGGATTGCATTAATAGGGCTTTTAAAAATATAGAGTTAAGAGAGAGGTAAATGCAATTGATTAAACAAAATATTCCGAAGATATTTAGGCATGTTGGTATACCTACTATCCCAGAGGTGGATAAATGGGTGATGATGCCAGAAGACCAACTTTTCACACAGGTTAAGGGTGCTTTAATTGCTCCTTTACATCAGTTTTATAATCTTCCAGAGGGAAATCATATTGACTACTTCTATATGACACCAAAGAAGTGTTACAATAGTGATTCGAAGATAGATAAGAATACTGGTGAAAGAAAGATAGGCTTTAGAGAGCATTTATGCTTGTATATAAATTATTTTGAGAAATTCTTTGATAGAAATCATATGTTGCTTTCTATCTATTCTAAAATTAAATTTCAAATTGACTGTTATGGAAATATTTATACAATCGATGCATTCATTGACGATTTGTATAAATATATAATATCTTGGGACGCTAACCCAATATTATATTTTCTCATTAAAGAGATGAATGACTATAACTATATTAAGATGACTACATCTAAAAAAGATACAAGAAATCCTTGTTTAGAGTATCATGATTATCATGCTAAGCTTCTTATTATGGGAGCTTTGTATCAGATGTTTATGATTCCATTGATTAGTCACTTTATGTATATTAAGGGTATTAATTCTAGTGAAGAGACTAAAGAAATCTTAACTAGAGCATTTAATAAAATCTATGATAATATTAAACTTCATACTGGAGTAGATTTATTATCCAAACTGTTTGAAACTGTTATGGCAAATATCGGTAAGAGTATGAACCATGATAGACAGCTTTGGGAAATGCAAGAAATCCGTGGTATTAATCCTATTACTCATGGTATTAATATTCTTGAGAATCTTTTATGCCAGATTATACCTAAGTATGTGTATAATCAATCTATCATTTGCTTTAACTATAATAGTATTGCATATGATATTAAGTTTAAGATTACTAATATTCAATATGAATATACATTAAGACCAGTGTCTTCTTCTATAAGAGATGAAGATAATAACTCTCAGACTGATAAGTTTGAGGCGTATATGATTAAAAAGAACGAATCTGAAGCTGCTCAATATAAAGTAAATTCAGAGGATGTTATGAAAACTATAGATATTAAGTATGGTCCTTTTGATGAGCATGAAATCCAATTTTATATTAATGAACTTTCTAAAGATGGTCGTGATATAAGATTTGCTTATCAAGAAAATATTATAAGATTTATATTTGCCAAGATGTTTGGTGATATAATATCTGTAAACTATACTAATCAAGTTCAATATGTAAAGTTGCTGATTGCTGCAAAGCGTATTATGAATAATAATGGTATCTTTACATTAGCTGAAATTGTATCTGGTAGAACTAAACGTGGTGTTGCTAGAAAGTCTATTAGTAAGACCATGGTAACTAGGCTTAAGATGTCTGAAAAATATTTATCAATATTAAATATTTATAAAGACCAAGACAATGTTGAAAAGATTCTATTTAAATTTATAGCAGAAGCTATAGCTAGTGAATTCACACATATAAACTACTATGACCCAAGCATTAATGGCAAAGACATTGTAGTCGATAAGGATATCATATGTGAAGAGTTCATGAAGTTTGTATTAATGATAAATAAGTAAAATAAGATCACCCTAGGGGAGAAATCCCCTAGGGTATCTTTTATATAGAGGTGTAATATGGATTTAAAAGCATTGCACAAATATCTTTTAGATAAATTTGAAGATGCTAGATCTTGTTCTGGAGGAAAAGAGATATCTATGAGATGTAGATTTTGTGGAGATTCTCAAAAGGATAAGAATGCTAGGCATCTATATATTAAAACAAGTGGTGATACTCCATTCTATAATTGTTTTAAGTGTGGAAGTAAAGGAGTACTAACTCCTGATATACTTAAGCAGTTTATACCTACCTATGATGATAATGACCTTGCTGTATTCAGTGAGTTAAATAATTATATGGGTAAAGTGTATAAGAAAATGAAGAATACTATCAATCAACGTACACGTAAATATAATATTATGAATCCTTGGTATATGGAACAAGAACAAGGAAAAGTAGATTATATAAATGATCGTTTAGGGATAGTTATTCCAAATCCAATAATGGATAAGATAGTTCCTAATCTGTTATATATGCTTAACTTTAATGGAATAGATAAGTATACTAGAGCATCTGATATAGTATATGAACTATCATGTGCATCTGTTGGATTTCTATCAATGGATAATAGTCATGTTGTATTAAAAAATATGTATTATAAACAAGGATTAATAGATCCTTCGATTGATAATAAGTATAATCTGTATACAATACATGAAGAAGGAGTATCATTTTATACTATTCCTACACTGGTCGATTTGACCAATCCTGATACCGTGGACATTCATGTAGCAGAAGGACCGTTTGATATTTTATCCATATGCTATAATACATGTGGTGGTGTTAAAATGAATAAGATATATACTGCTGCATGTGGTAAGGGATATGAAAATGTAATCCGAATGTATTTATTAGATTATAATATAATGAATGCTAGATTTCATGTATATCTTGATAATGATGTGGAAGATAGTATTTTATATAGAATATCTAATCTAATACAAAATCTTGGAATGGAGCTTTATATTCATAGAAATACATTTCAAGGAGAAAAGGATTATGGAGTAGATAAGAATCATATAATTGATTCTGTACAAAGAGTAATATAAATGGGAATACATATATTCCCATTTTTTTTTTAGAGGAGTGAGAATATGGGAAGGTTCTTAAATACTACGTATACTAATACAGTAGAATCATTAGAACATGGAATGATACACAGATTAGATAATCCGTTTTATATGTTTACGGATAAACATCCAGTCACTGTTACATTCTATAATGTGAACGATACTCAAACTACTTTAGATGATGGTACTAAAGATATAAATGATATCTTAACTCCTGATACTCCTCTTAGGTATAATAAGATCGAAAAGGTATTACTCTTTGGAATTGAGAGAATATCTACTGAGTTAGAGATGAATGATTTTGGTTTAGAAGGTAATGAAATAGAGGGAGAATGTATACTTCCTCCTAATACTTTTAAACCATATCCTGATTCTTATTTTACAATAGATCATGTTACTAAGAATAAATGTTGGTTTAGAATAACTAAAGTTACTATAGATACATTAGAAAATGGAAATAACTTCTGGAAACTTTCCTATGTAATGGACAGAGTTGGAGATGATTTCAGCCCTATAGTAGAAAAGAATTTCAAAATGATTTCCGATAATGTAGGAAGTAACTACAAATCTATTATTCAAGATGAAGAATATAAGTTTGTAGAAAGACTAGAGTCTGTTTGTGAAACTCTTTCTAAATACTATCATTCTATATTCTGGAGAGATCAATTACAGACTTATGTATTCAAATATGCAGAAGCACAATTCTATGATCCTGAAGTTATAGAATTCCTTATTAGAAATAAAGTACTTGATTATGGAAGTAATTTTATCTATCTTGAGCAAGCTACTGCTTTACCAGAAACATTCTGTATTGAATATGATAAGAGTATCTATAGAAATGTAGAAACTCGAAATAAGAAAGTTATTCATCATAGATATTATGGTATTGAGAATAGAGATCCGATGTCTCTATTATCTCAAAGATTAGAACCATATTATATTGTACATCAGTGCACAATGGGGGTACTTGCAGAACCTATACCTACCTATTCTAATGATCTGACGAAGGCCATAAGTGCCGAAAAAGAGTTTAAAGACAAAAAGTACTATAATATCATTATAAACTACTTTAACGGCTTAAAACCGCTAAATGATAGTATGATTGATGCTTTAGAGGAAATTGAATATAAAAATAGTACAGAGTTATTTCATGAGCTTCCTATTATTATTTATATACTTAAACAGTACATATTAGATACTATGGAAAAGAAAGAACCTCTTAAACAATTTGAATAAGAGCATACCTCCGAAACATATAATTAATTTACAAATAGGAGGGGATAAAATGCTTAATAGTTTAGATATAGCTCTTATGGAGTCTTTAGATCATGATATGTCTTTAGATATTATTGAGGAAACTCAAGATGATGAACTTCTTGAAGGTGTAATTGAAAATGACCCTCATGAAGCAATCGATATATTATTCCCAGAAGTATAAAGGAGTGAATACGATGTTAGAAGCATTGCTTTCTGATGATACTGAATACGATGTATTCGATGAAACTGATGAATTTATTATCGAGCAAGAGATTGATCTAGAAAAAGAAGCTGAAGAAGATATCGCATTCGGTGAATGTGATGATATGGATGATATACTTTTATATGACGATGATGAAGAAACTGTATCTGCTGATGATGATGTATATTATGATGAAGTAGATGATGATGACGATATTATTTAAATTATATGAATGAATTTAAACTCATTCTAAATAATAATATAAAAAATAATGATTGTATAGATATCATATCAGCCTTCGAAGGATTGATTGATATTTATGATAAGGAGGAAAAATTGATGTCTAAGGAAAAAAATGAAGTTAAAGAAGAAGTTAAGGCAGAAGTGCCTAAAGAAGAAGTAAAAGCTGAGGCTCCTAAAGAGGAAGTTAAGGCAGAAGCTCCTAAAAAAGAGGAAGTAAAAGCTGAGGCTACTAAAGAGGAAGCAAAAGCTCCTGTAGAGGAAGTTAAGAAAGAAGAACCTAAACCAGAAGTTAAAAAGGAAGAGCCTAAAAAAGTTTCCGCTACTCCTGAAGTAACTGGTAAAGATGAAACTAAATATCCACCTGTTCAGCCAGGTAAGAAAAGAGTAAATGTTTATGCTAATGGTATAAATGTTTCTTATGTTACTTATCCATTTATTGGTGAAAAGAAAGCTATTGTTCTTGATCTTGAAGATATCAAGAAGCTTTGTTGGCATAAGGTTCCTGTAGAGGAAATCAAGGCTGATGGTACTCTGGTTAAGCTTACTCTTGAAAACTACGATAAATAAAATAAGATTATCCCTCTACCCTAATTGGGTAGAGGGATTTATTATGAAAAAAAAAATAAGGGGGCTGATGAGGCCCCCTCCCCATATGGGTGAATTGAAAGGAGATGAGAAGAACAAACAGAAAGGAGGTGAATCCTTTTATTCACATATATAGTATATGTTTAAATTTTCCGAATATTACAATTTATATAAAAAATAAGGGGATAATATACCCCCTCCCCAATGGGATATTTTATAATGAAAGGAGTTTAATTATGAAATTAAATTTCATAATTAATAATGGAAAACACAAAAAGGAATGGGTACCTTTTCATATATATAGTATATGCTTAATTTTTTCTTTAAGAGTATATGATTAAAATGTGCTTTTTTGGACAATGCTATAAGAGGTGAATAAGAGATGAAAAATAATACCACTGCTATTCTTAAGATTCTATATCCAATAGTAGAAAAGAAAATGAGCTCTAGAGCTGCTAAGTTTAAACAATGCATCTCTAAATTTGTAGATAGAAGAAACCAACAATTATTCGATACTGGCCCATATGATAGAATGGCATATGGTAGTATAGATGCAGATGAATTACATTCTGCAGTTGATATAGATAGAGTACAAGTTAAGAAAGCTATATCTGAAACTTATTATTGGAATATAGCAGCTTTTAATCCTAGATATGCTAAGGATGAGCCTACAATTCTAATCATGAGTTTGATTAGGTATTATATAATGAAAAAGAATACTAAAGATGCTCAGTTAGCAGCTTTGTATTTAGCATTCAGTGGTAAATTTTATCCATCTATTCACTATGCAATGTTCCCAGTTGCAGAACCTTCTAAATATAGAGAGATTATGGAATATGTAATGAATAATCTTTCTCAGTCATTTGAATTTAAGAAGTCTAAAACAGTTATAGCTACTGTTAAGACTATCTCTGATAAATGGCTTGAAAGTTATGAAAGAATGTTTAAATCTTTCTCAGATGAAGATATAGCATACTTAGTACAACAGCTTCATAATAGAATCAAATCTATTATCAAGAATATTGCTAAAGAATACTATAAAGCATATGAGAATAAAGATTATATAGTATACAATTCTGAAAATCAGATGCCTGAAGATTTCCATTTAGCAGATTCGGATTCTTTACGGTGTGAAAAGTTTATAGATAAAGCTATGGCTAAGATTCAATCTAATACCATAGAATATAAGTATTGTAAGATGGCGTCTTCTTCATTAGTAAGAGCAGAAGAAGTAAAACAAATCTTAGAGTCTATCATAAATGATAAACATACTATTGGAGATATTAAGATTGTGGTTCGTAATATGATTTATACATATTGTGCTGAGCCTAAGTCTACTAAGGAAGTAGCGGATATTCAGTTCCTTACATATACTATTACTCCAAAACCTAATACTGCCAACAAACATTTATTAAAGATAGATGAAATAGTAGAAGGTTGGTTAGATACTTATTCTACTAGGTATGCTGCTCGTAAGAAGAGATTAGCTACTAAAAATGCTTATAAAAAGAGTATTAAGTTTTACTTTGCTCTAATCATACATACAGCAAATAAGTAAGGAGGAGTATTATGATTTTAGATGAAGTATTAAAAGAGACAGCTATTATGAATAGCCTCAATGAAGCTCAGCAGGAATATGTGATGGATGCATATGCTGCTGGTTATATTGCCGCTCTTGAAAATTATATTGAGTCTCTCGAAGAAGAGCATAATTACAAACAATTTACTAAAGAAGTAGTAGATAAATTGAAACAAAGAGCTCAAGATAGACTTGATAAAACTAGAAAAGCTTTGCAAAGAACAAATGATGGTAGAAAAAGAACGGGATTAAAAGCTTCTGAAACACCAGAAGGAGAAAAATATAATGATGCTCATCGCCATATGGCGAATATAAATAGTCATATTAGTAAGATGAAAGCTCAGCATCATCCAGCATTTGCTTAAATTGAAAGGAGATTTTAAAAATGCCTAGTGAACATTTTTCCGCCGAAGAATTGATGTGCCATGGTGCATCTCAGGGTCATTGTGATTGTGGTCCAGAAACTGCAGATAAGGTAAGTCCTCTTCTTCTCGAAAAGCTTGAAGCTCTTCGTGAAATGATTGGTGGTCCACTTGAGATTTCTTGTGCATATCGTTGCCCAGCTCATAATGCTGAAGTAGGTGGTGTACCTAATTCTCAGCATGTTGATGGAACAGCAGCAGATGTACAGACTCCAGACTATGAATATTGCCATACTCCAGAACAGCTCAAATGGTACTGTGAGCAGATTGGTTTCGATGGAATCGGTCTTTATGACTGGGGTTGCCATGTAGATGTACGTGATAATGGTGAAAGCCCTAATACTTACATGTGGTAAAATAAGTCCCTCTACCATTTTGGTAGAGGGATAAATTTTAAACAGATTAGTAAGAAGAATAGGGGGAATATACATGGCACGATATAAGTATGATATTAAACTTACATACAATAATGGAGATGCTCATACTATTATAAACTCTATAAACATTCGTAAGCTTTTTATAGATCATAATTTTAAAGAGAAAATAACTCCTACAATGTATTGCACATTAAATATAGATAAGAATCTTTTTGATGATATCATTTTAAATGCATCTACTGCTACTATGACTCTTAGAATAGATAAAGTAGTTGTAAATGATGAAGGTACTCCTAAAGGAACAGCAGAACCTATGTGGGATTATGAATGTCTATACTTTATAGATAATGATATCAATTATAATAAAGAGATAGATTATAAGGGTGCAGAAAATAGAAAAGATATATTTAAAGAAGTATACATTGGTTTGATGTTTAAGAACTGTATTGAATATAATAAGCAAACTAATAATACTACTGTGATTGATTCTGATATGATGAATATAGTTGGAAAATATATTCAAAATATCCCTACCTTAATAGAACCATTTACTTATAATCCTACATATGATCAGTTAATTATACCTCCTCAGGATAGTTTATTTAAAACTTTACAATTTCTTAATTTAGAACTCAGCGTATTTTACGATACTAATTGTAGAGTATTCTTTGAGCCAGATGCTTTATATATTATGAGTTCTTCTGGTAACCCTATTGCTAGAAAAGATGATATATATGATACCGTATTATTTATAGTATGTGATGCTGAAGATGCAGCGGCAAATGTATTTGGTATAACTGAAGATAAAGAAAATGAATTATATGTAGTTAATATTAATGCTTTAGATACAGATTATAAGATAGATCATGATACTGGAAAACAATTCAATACTATTACATCTATTCTTAATCCTGCTAAAGATAATTCTGTAACAGAATTAGGAAGTGTAAAAGATAATGTAGAAAAAATAACTCAAACCTCTGATAAATTTTCAGGAAAGATAAAATCATTTACTGAAAATAATAAAGATATACTCTCTGAGATTAATGTTACAGATAATAAGATCACAAAGTTAAATTTGAATAATTTATCATTGCAGTCTATTGCATTACAAATTATAGATACTGAGTATGATAGAATTAGTTCAACTCCTACTATAGAAGAAATAGAAGATGGAGAAGGGCTAGTAGGTGCAATGACTAAAGCACAAAAACAAGAAAAATTAGATCAATTAGCAAATGCAAAACAATTGTTTAGTACTAGTACTTCAAATTATTCAAATATAGTTAGTGATTATAAAACAGGAAAATCTAGTGTTTGTTCTATTATGGGAAATATTACAAATTCTACTGGATATGTAGATGGAGTTACACCTATTAATATAAAATCTAATATTCCTACAATGAGTGGATGTTTTAGTCAAGTAAAAACTGATTCTCAGAATTTAGAGCAATATCGTAAAGATACTTTGATTCCATATGTAGGAACTACTGATGATATAATGGCTAGTTTACAAAGTTCTATATCTATTATAAGTAGTACAAATACTGGATATAATGAGCAAACAACAAAAAATATACAAAAACTTACTGAGTGTTTATCTGGATATTCTAATATTAAACTAAATACAGAAACTTATATAGATCAATTTTCTAAGTATCCAACTACATTTACTACTGTTGCTAATTCTGTAACACCAATTATTTCTAATCTTGGTAAGGCTGCTTCCAGTGTGGATTTAAAAGGAATTATGTCTAATTCTCTTATAAATATATCTACATTAGGAGATACTGCTACTTCTATGCTTAAGAAGTTTACAGAAACAGCTCAAAGCAAAATGAATAGTTTAGCAGCATCTGGATTATCATATGATAAATTAGATGATCTTACTATGAATATTAATTCTGTTAAAGATATTAATTCTCTTGGTAAGCTTGGTATTTCTTCTTTTGATATGGAGTTAGATCTTGGTAAAGATGAAGAGGGATATGAAGGCACTGGTACTAAGATAGTTCCTATTAAGAATGATAATGCTAATATGCTTAAGAATATTAAATCTGAGATAGAGAATAATAAGAATGTTATATCTCTCTTTAAACAAGATATGGATGTATCTCTCTTCAATATAAACAAAAAATATATTATAAGAAATTATGATGCTCATTCTGATCAAGATGGGTTATTCTTATTAGATAGAAGAGTAGATGTATATGTAAGAGAAGATGATAGATTCTTATGTACATGCTTACTCACATTTAGTAAAGTTGCTAATAGTACCGAAAAGGGTCCTAACAGTAGGCCAATGACAGAAGAAGAGAAACATACTTTGATGGAAGATATAATAGCATATAAGAGATTTATGGGATATATTGACTAAAAAAAAAATGAAGGGTGCTTAAGCAGCACCCTTCATAGCTTTCTCATGCTTGTAAAGGGCGTCTTTAAGGATTCCCTTTACATAATTGACATCTTTCTTGTTTTCATTACCATAAAAGGCAATGATAAAACAAACTAACTTGCCGTCACAGGTGCGACGGTAAGAGGCACGGTCATCTACTTTCATCTTATCAAGGTTATGTCTGAAGAAGTGTTTAACCTCTTCGACTGGAACCTCTCTCCAGCCTAATGCTGGGATAAAACTAAAGGCACGGATAACCTGCTTATTTACTATTTTATTTAACCATCTCATTTTAATCGCCTCCTTAAGCAATGGGGATGAGCAACCCCAACATTTTTTTATTATGAATAGATACGGACATCTATTCATATTTATAGTATATAACCCGTTTTTTCTACTTTTACATTTTCCTCAATTTGACTTACTAATAATCAAATTAAGGGAGGAACGTAGAAAATGGCAGTATCAAATATTGGATATATTATCAATGAATCTTCTGCAAAAGAGATTGAGTTCCAGATAAAGAATGATGATGGTTATAGAGTAATTGGTGAGGGTATCATTCAGGAGGCTGAGCAGTTAAACCGTAATAAGCGTGTATATGCTCATAAGGATTTATATAGAGAGATTTATGTAACTCCTCGTACTAAAGAGCTTCTTGAGACTGGTAATCTTAAAGGTGAGGCTGGTCATCCAGATGCTAAAGATTTAGCTCGTCAGGCTAAGATTGAGCCTAAACTTGTACAGGTTCAGTATACTAAACTGTGGATGGATGGAAATAAAGTAAAAGCTCAGTTCCGTGGTACTAATAACCAATTTGGTGATGAGTTTGATAAAGATCTTCGTTATGGTGAAAAGCCTTCATTCTCTCTTAGAGCTCTTGGTTCTATTGAGAATCGTAATGGTAAGGCATATGTAAATAACCTTAGAGTTATTACTTGGGATAGAGTATACTATCCTTCTCATCCTACTGCATATATGGAGAAGATTGTAACCGAGGGTACAGAGTTACAGAATAAACCATATAAGCTTAAGGTTAATCAAGATCTGATTAAAGAATATGGTAATACCCAGGGTGTAGAGGAAGGATTCCAGATTATTGCTCCTTTCTCCAATAAGAACGTAATTGATTATATCAAACAGGAGTCTACTAATATTCAAACTATTATTGAGAACTTTGATTGTTTCTATCAGAGTATTGCACTATCTGAAGATGGTAAGATGGTTACATTAGTAGATAAAAATTATGATACAATCTTTGTTCCACTTGAGAAGTATGTACAGAATGAGATTATGAACTATTGCTTAAAATAAAAAAGAAAGAGTCCCATCTTGGGACTCTTTTTCTTTAAGTTATTGAATAATGCATATGTTTGGTAATGTATGAATCTTCTTCATCAAGAGATACTTCAATGAGAATAGAATTATTAAGTAATATATTTTTTAACATATACTTATTATATCTATATATTTCTCTTAAAGCATTCATAATAGATTCAGTATTTCCAAGTTTACCATTGATTTTTACTATATAATCGATTGGTATGTTGTTTTTTAGTATTCTTAGTGTGATATTGATCATATCGTCAAATCTGCATGCTACTTGACTCATAAGAGGCTCTATTTGTGTACGTATAGTATCATAAATAGAGAGATTTACGTTGTTTTGTAAATTTACATTATAATTCCTAGCATAATTGATTATGAACTGTATATCAATACCATACATAATACTATTTACATATTCTAGATTATTTAATAGCCATATAAAAGTACGCTTATTATTATCTTCTTCTATAGCTCTAGCATATTGAATATCATTAGAATATCTATCATAATCAATAGCTTGGTCTATATGAGATAACTCATGTGCTACAATAATTACAGTCATAGCTCTGTATTCTTTCTCTGTACTAAGTTTATTACAAAGAAATTTTTGAATGGTTTGAGAATAAAATGTTAGATATGCATTGTTCTCCCCACCCAATTTAGTTACATTAGGATCATAGTTAATCGTATAACCAACTGCTGGTATTCTATTTATTTTACCATTCAGTGCTTCATACGATTTATCGATCCACAATTTAATTCGTTTATACATATGATTCTCCCTTCTTACTTACTCATATATATAGTATATAATTGATTGGAGGTTTACTACCATGCCAATGAATAATAGAATGACTGATCTTTTGAATAAGATTGAGCGTCGAATTGGTACAAAAATGCTACATCTACCAGATAATCTAGCAAAAGATACTTGGGTAGAAGTAATAGATGGAGATACATTAGATACCTTCTCTCGTTTCTTTCCACATAAGATAAGATATATTCTGGGTCCAGAAAATAAAAAGTTTCGTAATACTTATATCATAGATGAAGATATATGTAATAGTGTAAAGATACTTGGTGCTGGTGATATAGACTGGCATGATTTCTCTTCTAAAGCTCCAGCATATCAGTTAGGTGGTGGATGGGGTACATTTGATTTATTATCTTCTTCTTATGATGCTGAAGATATTATGATGACTCAGATGATAGCTGACCATGTATCTGTATTCTCAAATGGTATTTATGTAGAATATATTGAGCCTAATATGATTAAACTTAGTGGTATTATAGATCATAGTATGCTCAATTTCCTTACTAAGATTCCTATTAGTTTATTTGTTAAGCATAGTACAAATCTTATGACTATTGCTCCTACTAAGATGGAAACATTTGAAGAACTTGCAATTGCAGATGTAGCAAGTTATCTATATGAAAATCTTAAATATTATGATGGAATAGAAACTGTATTTGCTGGTACAGATATGAAGATAAGTGATCTTCAGAATAAGGCAGAGAGAAGACAAGATATTGTGGATAAACTTAAAGAAACCTATGTATCTCCAGCAAACAAGAATCAGCCTATTATGTATTGTATTAATTAAAAGGTGGTAAAATAATTATGAGTTGTATTATTAATCTTGATTATAATAGTCATATCGATATATCAAAAGCTAAATTAACTAATGTAAGAAAATTATTAGGTAAAGAAATTAATACAAAATATATTGAAATTGAGTTTGATAATAATTTTTGGATAGATATATTAGATATTAAAGAACATCTTATAGATGAAACTATAAAAAATATTCCAGAAAAAATAGAAACTATTAAAGAATTACATAAAAATAAACGAATTGATATTAAAGATTTTATTAATATGATTATTAACTAAAACATTTCCCTCTACCCATTTGGGTAGAGGGATTTATACTGATAAACTAACTATTTTTAGTTATATACTATAGATATGAATAGGGTATAGCTTCTTCACCAACTACTCTATACCCTATTCACGCCAGCAGAAAGGAGGTTAATGATATGATGAAGATTTTAATACAATTCATATTGGGCTTAATCGAAAGTCTGATAATAGAATTGATAAAATTCTTAATTTTCTAGCATCATATCACCAACATACTGGCTTGTAATTCCTCAAGGGAAAGCAATACAATGCTTCCCTTTCTTTTTTGTTATCTTAAAATACTTTTCTAAACCCTTGCCAATAATATAATGAAGGTGGTGAAGCTATGCCAAAGCCTACAGAATTCTTTAAAGAGATATGTAAATATTCTAGAGAAGATTTCGATAAACTTCTTCTAGAGAAAGGAAAACATGGAAAATTACCTAAGGTATTCTTCCATTTGACTGAAGATGAACGAGAAAAATATAAAACCAAGGAAATTAAAAGAGAATGAAATGTTAAAAGAGGGTGAAATAGATTTAAAATCCACTCCAATTGACGTGAAAGCATTGAAACCAATAGGATTAGATGAGTTAAAAGTTACTAAGCAATAGACTTAGTTATAATGGTTCCATTATATATGCATATATAGGAGGTTTCTAAAATGGAAAAAGTTGAAAAGTTGATTAACGAGATTAAGACTAATCTTACTCAGAAGAGTTCCTCTAAGAAGGACGAAGTTCGTGTAATGAAGGCTATGCTCAATGACACTTCTTACAAAGTAGCTGTCTATGACAAGTCTGGTAAGACTGGTGAGTATTGTCCTGCTGAATCTGCTAAGCAGATTGTTTCCTCTGTTCTTCAGCACTCTGCTGGCATTAGTAACACTGAAGCTGATGCACTTGCAGTAAACTATGAGTTTGGAACTTCTGAAGCTGAGAACATGGTAAACATCAGTAAGGAGTTTGTAAACTCTTATGTACACACTGGTCGTAAAATTGCTATGGGTGGCCGTGAGAAGAGCAATGTAGCAATTGAGCTTAAAGAGATTGAAGCATCTTCTCGTCCATTCCCTAAGGTTGTAGGTATTGATAGTAATGGTAAGAAGATCTATGGCCGTGGCATGAGCAAAGTTGGAGCCTATGAGTCTCTTAAAGTTACTGCTCCTTGCCCAGCATGGATTGAGAATAAATAATAGAAAAGAGGTAAGATAATATGGGTGATCTTGTAATCCTTTTAACTGGTGCTATTGTTGGCATCGTAGTATTTAACCTGGTTATGCTTGGTTTGAAGAAGAAAGATAACTAAGAATTTTCTCTCTACTCTTATGAGTAGAGAGACTTTCTTTTTTAGGAGGGGTATAAATGAAGAGATGGCAGAAAATAGCATCTTCCCCAGAAGAGCTTTTAAAATGGAGATTAGAAAATACATGTAACTACTGTACAAAAAATATTATTAATATTTGTCAAGAAGAATATAAACCTGGTACTAATCAAATAGATTGTAGACAAGGAATATTAGAGTATCTTAATCAAGAAATTGAAGAGAATAATATAAATAGAAATGAAGTAACACCATTACATAAACAAATTTATAAATTAAATAAAGACGCTTTAAATGAAGCAATAAAAAGAAGTACTTGAAGATAAAAGGAGTAATAATTTATGGAAGATAAATATAAGAAGATTTGTGATATTGCAGGTGTAGATGATATTGGAGATGTAGATGATGGATTTCATTCATTCAATGATTTATATCTTCAGAGATGTATTTTATTTGCTACTATTGTAAATTCTCATAAAGAGTTAGCCTGGAAGACTAAGAAGCATGAAGACGGTGAAGATTGCTTTGGTGGTGGTTGGTTCTTAGTAACCATTGAAACTCCAAAAGGAGCATATGGATATCATTATGAGAATAAGTATTGGAACTTATTTGACTGTAAAGAGATTCCTAAGGCTAAGCACTGGGATGGTTATACAGATAAAGACGTAGATAGATTATTATCATTAAATAACATATAAGTACTGTAATTTTCATGCTTTTCTTTTTTCAAAACTATTTATCCCTGTACCCTTAGTTGGGTACAGGGATAGATGGTGTAAAATATTTTTTAATTATATACTATATATATGAATAGGGAGTAGCTTAAATGCTACTCCCTATAAAATTTACTAAGTTTTTGTTTTAAAGAGGAGAGGAGTAGCTATGAAATCGTATGCTAAAATTGTTAATGGAATGATGGAAGGAGATATCGATTCTTATAATATCTTTAAAGATAAAGTTATAGGATATATTGATTCTCATTTTCCAGAGTATTCAGATGTATCTGAAGATATATTTGAAAATATTGTTGAAGAGCTTATAGAGAAAGGTGGTTTAAAGAATAACTATCCAGCTCAGTTTATTAATCTTTTAATAAATAGAAATGTATCAAAGTATAAAAGAAATTTATTAAAAGAAAATGAGTACATATCTGAATTAATAGATGATGTTTATTATACTGAAGATGTTATGATAAATGATATTTGTAAAGAAGAATATAATGCAAGAATACATATAATACTTGATACTTTATATGATAGAGAAAAGAATGTTTTAAAGTATAGATTTTTAGATAATATGGAAACTTTGGAAAATACTGGAAAACATTTTGGAGTATCAAAAGAAAGAATACGGCAAATTGAAGCTAAAGCATTAAGAAAACTTAGGCATCCTACTAGAGGTAAATGGTTATTAGATTTTATGGATTTGGTTGATGATGATCCATCTAAAATTAATAATGATAAAAGAGTTTTAGAAGACTATTCTTTAAAAATTAATTTAAATCATACAAATGAGTATTATAAAGAATTATTAGATAAAAGAAAGGAAATTGATGCGAAAAGAAGAATATTATTAAGAAAACAACTTGATGAAAATAATAATAGAGAATTAGAAAGATTTTTAAGACCTTTTAAATATTTATCTGAAGAAGAGAAAAATATTTTTAGAAAGGCATTTAAAGAATGCCAGGAAAAATTAATTAAAAAGAGAGCAGAAAAACTAAAAAGGATTAAAGAAGAGGAGGAAAAACTAAAAAGAATTATAGAAGAGAGGGAAAAACGTAACAGAATTGAAACAGATAATTATATAAGAAAAATATTTGAAGAAAAGAAAAGAAAATTAGCTGAGGAAGAAGAATCAAAAGAATCATATCTTAATTCTATGTATAATAATATGATAAATCAATATATGTTCTGTTTAAAGGAAGTTTTTGATTTAATAGAAAAAATATTGAATAATACAGAAGGGCATAGATCAGAATTATATCATATAATAATTGGATATGCTGGAATTGGATATGAAGAGTATAAAGCTAAATTAATAGAGTTTTATATTAAATATGGAGTATAAGGAGGAATAGTTTATGAGTTATATCGAAGAATGTATTGAAGAGCAGAAAAAGTTATGTGTAAAGCTTAAGGCTCCATATTTTGCTCCTAAAGATGGTGTGTGCTGGAGCTGTGGACATACTATTTTTGGTACTGGAAGTGATCAGTATACAAAAGAGGAAGCAGCAGAAACTTTAATTACTGGATGTCCTAAATGCTCTAGAACTTACTGTGATTAATAATAATAAAAATATCCCTACCCTTATTGGGTAGGGATTTTCTTTTTTATTACCCATATATATTATCATTTGATTCATATAATAAATAAAATTTTATATTATCATATAATGAATGATTTAAATAATAACTTGGAATTTTATAACCATCAGTATGATATCTTCCATTAATTATACATACATCTGATAATATTCCATTAAAATTAAATTTATTGCTCCCTAAACTAAAATACCCAATATATTTTATACTTTCACCATAATAATCCCATGTATTATTATAATAAATAGTAAAAGTTCCTATTTTTGTTCCATTTATAAATAATGTAATATTTTTTACAGAACTACTACCATTATTTATTGCATATATTTCAACAAAAGTCCATTTAGTAAAATCATGACTGCATAATGTAACTGTTCCAGATGCTGGAGCATTTAAAATATATAATGTATTATTTTTAATCATTAAATTAAAATTGCTAAATATTACTCCACCATTTCCACTATACGTACTTGTATCCTTTATCCAAAAACATATAGTTTTATTATTTATTTTATAACTATTTAAATTTATTCCAGTTTCTCCACTTCTTAAATCTATTGTACATTCTGGACGAATTTTATAGTCAGAAGGGTATGGTAAGCTTGAACCATTAACGAATGAATAACTTGTATTATTCACTACATTATAGTACCCCCCCCCCGAATTACGTCTTAAACATAATTCTATAATACTTCTATTTATCATATTATTCACCCCTATTCTACTTACTCTTTTGTTTTTTTTTGCTACAAATAAGTAATTAGTATAATAGGAGGAATATATTATGACTTTTGATAGAGTATTCGTTAATAATGGAAAAGTAGTAATCGGGGGGGGGAGATTACATAAAATTTAGCGAACCCTATGATGATATTAAACCTCTTAATTCAAATATAGACGGTTTATATTATAAAGCTAAAGATAATTTTAATGATGGAACGTATAAATATATTAATATCAGAAATGTAACTAATTTTACACTAAATTATAAATTTTTAGTAGATAGAGTAGGTCAATATGTTGATACACTTTGGATACAATTTTCTGATTATGGAACACTTGCAATAAGAATATATAATGGTATTATGTATATATGGGGTTGGAGTGGAAATATTGGTGATTTGCATTATAATACTAATATTTCTATAAAAACAAATATTATATATAATATAACTGTAACTTGTAATAATAATATATATAAATGGTATTTGGATGGAAATTTTTTATATTCATATAATAATTCAAATAATATTTATAATATAATGATGATTCATGGATGGTTATATGGAAATGCTGGAGATTTTAATTTCAATTATACAGTTGGAGATATATTCTTTGCAGATGAATGTTTAATAGATGGAAATTTTACAGTAGATAATACTAAATTATTTATGAATGAATTAGGACCAGGAATTACTTTAGAAAGTGATAATGAATTATATGGAATAAAATAAGAAATATCCCCTACCCAATTAAGGGTAGGGGAAAGTTTTATTGATTCTCTTCTATTTCATATAGATTCTTCCATTTGATTCCAAGATTCTCTTTACACTTTCTATCAGTTTCTATAAGAATCTTATTAATCAAACCATTAAGAATTATACTACCAACCATTCGAGCATTTACACCTGCTGTAGTAAGTAATGCTTCTACTTTTTCATTAGGTCTAAAGTCTGTATATGGTTCTTGTCCTTCTGGAATAACAGTTTTGATTACACCTTTAAGTGCTGTTGAGAATACAAGTTTATCTCCTACGCCCATACTATCATGGCACTTAATATAAACAAATATCTTTACTCCATCTAAACAATCCTTAAGTTTACCCTGAGCCTCTAATTTGTAGTCTGGATCAAGTAATCCTTCTACATTCTGTACTCCCATTTTCTTAAGTTCAGCCTTCTCTTTCTTAATTCTATTCTCATATGTAGTTACGAGTTTTCTTAAAGAAGGAGAAAGTTCATCTAATTCACAAGTACGGAATATTTTAATATCTTGTACTACACCAGTAAGCTTACTACGAACATGAATACGTCCAAGATCACTTACAGCTTCTACATCTGCATCTGTAATAGAATTTAATAATGTATTAGCATCTTTCTCTTCAAATGCATTCTGGAATATCATAAGAGGTTCACCCTCTTGAATTTCCATTCCCTTTTGTACAAGATGATAGATATTTGTATCCTTAGGAAGATATCTAGCTTTCTCTACACAATAATCAGAGCTCATGGATTCAGATAATGTATTAGTAATTACAGTAGAATCATTGAATGCTTCATCTGTAGTCATAATAGCAATCTTAGCCATAGTTCCTACATTATAAGAAACTCCATTACCTTCTTCATTTCCAACCTGTTTAGAATAACAAGTTGGATCATATGCTAAGATATCATTATTATTAAGAATCTGACCTTTCTTAACATTTGGCTTAAGTCTAAGAGTTACATAGAAACCACCATCAGAGTTCTTCATAGTCTTTTCTTCCAGATCTACGAATCCTCTTTCTTTAGTCTCAGTATCTTCATATACTATGAACTTATCTGATACAGAGATTACTTTTCCTTTCTTTCCTCTAAATTTATATGAGAAGAAATTAGAAGTCATATATGGAATAGCTTCATCCATACCAGTAGTAACCAAGTTAGGAGAAGATCTCTTAGTTCTCATCTGATGTTTAGAAGTCTGAATATAACCCATTGCTATACGCATTGCATCATCATGAGTAGTCATGAATGGAGTCATAGCCTCAGTAGCAGTAAGCATATTAAGAGTATTAAGTTTATCCCCCTTATTCTGTTTAATGAATCCTCTAGTATTAGCAATACTAGAATCTACAGTAGCCTGTCTAGTAATACCTACATTACCAGAAAAACCTGTAGAAGTTCCAATAACTCCAAGCATACTCTCATCATAAATACGCTTATCAAGTGAGTAGCTTCGTTCAGAGTTCATACCAGATAATCCCTTAAATGAAACTGCATTTGTAGCCTCAATCTCAAGTAATGGATTCAGAATACTAAGATCACTAGCAGTTGGATCCTTTAGTATAGCATCTACTACAGCAGATTGTTTGATAGAAAACTCAGATGATTTCTTATTCTTCTTTCTAGTAGATTGATAAATACCATAAGAAGTAGCAAGAGTTTTATAAACATATCCTGCAATGAGTTCCTTAGTTCTATATCTATTACCAGTAATATCAGTATGTTTATTATACTTAGTATCTACTAATAATGCAGATGCATATGCAAGTATAGATACATAGTCTGTAGGAAGTTTATATAACTCACAAATTTCTTTAGTAATAGGATCAATCATAAGATCATAGAAGTTATCCAAACCATCTGCTTTAATTCTACCACCGAAGTTATCCAATGCATCTATCCACATATCTTTCTCATTTATATCTTTAATAGAATAGAATCCAGTATCTACATATTGTAATCCATTCATAAGAATAGAAGCATCTACTGTATCATCATACTGGAGATATCCATCTTTGAATTTAATATATGGACGTTTATCTTCTTTTGGTGGTCTAGTTTCACTGAATTTATATGTGATATGAGCTTTCTCCATAGATTTCTGCAATCCTTCAGAGAATGCCATAACTACAATTACTGGAATCTCAGTATTCAAAATACTAGCTGTAGTATAAGAAAGCTTTTGAGAAGGTTTAGTATTTGCAATAAGCTCTAATAATTCTTTATCAACATTTGATCTTGCATGATCTTCTAAGATATTTAAGATATTTGGAGCTATATGCATATCAACAGATCTAACTTTCTTAAGTTTAGCATTATAATATAATGGAATACTACTTACTATAGAAAAGCTCGATTTGGTCTTATCTCTTAATTCATACATCTCATCAAGATTAAATGAAATAAAGCTTCCATCATTAAACTCAATTCTTGAATATGATGTAGCTAAATCTTGATATTCGATAGGTAATTCATACTTCTGACAAATAAGATCATTATCACCAATAGATACTTTAAAAGTTTTACCATCATACTTATCAAGTATCTTAGTAAGAATACTCATCTTTCTAGTAGTTTTACTACCATTAGATGGGTTATATCTACGAATAAATATCTTATTATAGTTAGATACAATCTGAGAAGTATCTGGACCAGTTTTAATTACTGGAAGAAGCATAAGCTGACCCTGAATAGTCTTATAGTTACCTCTAAGCATCATAAATCTATTATCAATGAACTTAGGAACATCAAGTTTAATAGTATGACGTTTACCATCTACATCTTCAAACTTAACAGTCCAAGTTTCAAGATAATCCTCAGATGTTACTTTATCTTCTTTATCTATATCCAATATTGCAATTGGAGCAGACTTATCTGTCATAGAATTGAAGATAGAGATAATATCATTATCCAAATCATAAGTTTCATTGAACTTACTAAAATGAACTTCCTTCCAATCTTCATTGATACTATCAATTGGAATATTATCCTTAGGAATATCTTTCTGCTCAGTATTCAGATATTCAGCAATGGTTTTACCATTGAACTTCTTTCCTCTGAATTTCTGATTCAAAGTACTCATACGAGTAGCTCTTGCTTTTGATACATTGACTCCACTATCTTCTGATTCAAGATCCTGAATGATATCCATTACTTCATCTTCAGTATTCTGATCTTCGATATTCTTTTCAAGTTCTTCTTCAGTAGAAGACTTCTCAGCAGCAGTATGAATTTTTTCTACTAATTCTTTTTTCTTAGAATCAGTATCAATATGCATTCCTGGGTTAACTATATTTTTAATTGACCAATTTGCGAATTTTTCCGTTTTAGAGAGATTATCAAGGGAAATACCCCTCTTTTCGAGCTTATCGGCAAATTTCGTCACAAGCACTTCCTGAGAGTCCTTATTTGTGTACTCTGAGTCATCGATATCATTAGTTTTTAGCTTCTTTATAAACATTTTGAACTTAATAAGGTTAGTCTTATCAAGATCAGCTACGTTTACTTTAAAATATGCATTCTTAGAGAAGAATACAATATCATGTGGCAATACAGACTTCAAATCTTTTCTAAGAATTAAGTATCTATTAATCAAAGATAAGATATTGATATCTTTTCTAAAATCATAAGATGTAGCATCATCTTTATATACTTCATCTACATCAACGAATATTGTAAATTTAGTATATCCATTCTGCATATATCTATTATCATTGAATAATTTAGATAAGAGTTTAGCATACAGATTTAATCCTATATCAAGTTTATATGTATTCTTATTAGCAAAATCACTCAAATAATGAGAAGTATCTACAAACAGATTCTTAGCTTTATACTTATCCAAAGTAAGATAAGTATATTTGATATTAGGATGCATACCTTTAATCTTATCATAGATAAGAAGCTGTTCTTTATTATTCTTGATTCTACCAGCATATAAAATCTTTCTAAGTTTCATATCTGTAGTTTCTAATAAAGAATCAATATCTTCATCAAAGAAAGTTCTATAAGTATGATTATCTACATTGTAGGTCATATACTGTTCAGTAATACTACCTGTATTTGGAGTTATCAAAGAAGGAGAATTATATTCATAATTTACTTCTTCCTCTAACATCTCTTCTTTAATAGATTTCATATGAGCATACTTATAAACCTCAGTATCCTCTTTAATTTCTATATTAAATTTCTTAGCAGCTTTCATAATACGAACTGCAAGCTGATGTTTCTTATCTTCTTCACAATGACCGAAGAGTTTAATAGCAGAACGAACATGTTCTGGAGTATCCAAAGGATACTTTCTTTCCTCTGGAAGACCAAATTGATCCGCTGGAATTTCTCTTCTTTCTTTGGCAGAAATAGACTCTTCTAATCCCCAATACTTAGTACTTTCATTAAGATAGAGATTTACATTCTTCTCTACATAATAACTTATAAAGCTATTGATGTTAATAGTTTTAGGATGATTCATCAATAATGAAGCAGTATTTGGATTATTAGAAAGCAAGAAAATCAAACTACCAGTTTTTCTAGATTCCATTTTTACTGGTAAATATATTTGAGTTCTATATAATCTCATATATTTAAGATTATCTAAGAATACAGCCATATCTCTTCCTCCTTTATATGATTATCGAAATGTCGAACTGGTATACAATAACTCCCTCTACCTTTCGGTAGAGGGAGAAATTATTAAACGATAATCTTAGGAGCTGGACCAGAAGGCATAGAACCAGGAAGAACAATACCACTTTCGGTTTTCTTTTCCTGTTTAATGCCAGTCTGGAGTTCAAATCTCTTACGAGCTTCTTCCATTTCAGCCTTAATATGCTCATCAATATCTTTGATGATTACGTCGAGTTCCTCAGCCTGATTAATAACCTCACACACTTTGACCTGGAGAGATTTACGCTTAGGATCTTTTTCATCATCCTCAATTATAATGATTCCTAAATCAGAAAGTTTATCAATAGTTTCCTTAAAAAATTCAAAGAACTCTGGAGACATATTCTGATAATTCATCAATGCACCAAATACCCCTGGGAATGCCAATACTAATTCATTCACTTTAGATGGCAGTTCTTTACAAAGAACTTCTTTTTCTTCAGCCATTAATTGCTTCCTCCTTTAAGGATTCTTAAGCCTCTTCTGCTACTCCATTTTCTTCAACAGCAGTATTTTCCTTATTGAACTTTCCATTTGGTTTTCCAGCAAATTCCTTCTTATGGATACGATCTTTCCAACCATCATTCATAAGATTATGCTCGGAAGTAGACTGCACCTTGCGAAGAGGGAACAGAGCACGCATAATGTAGAATACATTACCATTCTCATCACGACGTGGCTTCCAGCCAAAAGAGAAACGCTTATCTGTATCAAATGTAACACCATACATATCACACTTGAAAGAATAAGTGAAAGGGAAATTAGGATTTGTAGTTACAGAGATATTCTCCTTAAGCTTAGCAATCAGAACATCGATAATTGCTTCCTCTGTAACATTCTCAAGAGTAGAGATATCGATATAATCCTTAACAGATGGTACATACTTAACCAGCTCATTAAAGCCATCAGTCAGAGTGTCAAACTTCTTGGAATAAATAATGCAGTTGTTCATGATAAAAGTCTCCTTTGATAATAAATTAGATTTCTTCTTCTGAGAGTATTTCATCAACTTCAGCATCAGATAATACCCTCATTTTATCTTCTATGATATAATAAGGAATTTCTACATTTTTCCTATCATATGTATTAAGAATTTCCTTATCATATTCATTAAAAGCTTTTAATAAATCATTTGCAAGATTACGAATCTCAGCTTGTGCAGCTTTATCCAATCTCATGTTAAAGAAATGAAAAAGATTTTTATATGTAAACGTCATAATTAGACGAGTACATACATTAGAAGGTAAGAATGATCTAGCATCCTGTTTCTTCATACCTTGTTCAATTAATTGATGATAAATTTTACAGAGTCTGTTTCCAAGTTCTTGTCCAGAGAGCTCAAAGTTAGTACCAAATAAGGATAACTTAAACTTCTTATTTAGCATTTCATCAGTATCATGAAACTTAAGAGGATTAATAAATGCCTTTTTAGAATAATCTACATATCTCTGAGATTCTTGAGTAATAGCATTTCTATGACGAATAACTTGCATAGATATTGGTCTAGAAATATCATGTATAATAACAGATACTTTGACTATATCTAATACATCATCTACAGTAAATCCATATTGAGATACATATTTCATAATATCAGAATACTTTGGTTGAACCGAACCGAGTATAGTTGCTGTAGGAGTTTCAATCTTAGTTCTACTTATAGGATCAAGCTTAATCGCAGATTCTTCATCTTCATCTGCATATGGATCAAATCTCATATTTGTAGCTCTTGGATTATCCAATACTGCAAATTTATCTCTATCCATAACTTCAGCTTCAATCATATCTTCAAAGAATACAGCTTCAGCAGAAGAATAAAGTGAATCTATAATTTTTAAGATATAATGATTTCTTAAAGCATCCTTAGTAAACTTAATAAGATGCTTATATCCTCTAATAGAACCACCAATAAGAATATGAGTAGTATCATTATACTCATTGGTTTTTACATCAAGATATTTACAAGATGCTAATAATTCAGCGAGCCATTTTGTATTCATAGCACTCTGAGAAATATGAAGCATCATAATAATATTTGTATGTTCTAATACAGATTCATGACCCATCTTAATAATTTTAGATAAATGAGCAATTCTTTTATCATATTCTTCTACTGGTCCCATTCCTACACATATTCTAGATGCAGTAGATACAAGATATGTAGAGTCTGAATGGTCAATAATTTCACAAGAAATACCTTCAAACTTTTTATGAGATAAGAACCTAGCTTTAGGGTCATCACCATTAATAATTTCCTCCGTTGGAAGGCTTTGATCTAAAAATAAGTTCTTTAGGCGTTTTAACAGGTTCATTAATATATCCTCCTTGAGTGAAGTAGTATTCATTAGTAGAGTTATTTGGATTATCATAATCTATGAAACTACCTTCACAGTCTATTGTAAAGATTTTAAAGTGATACATATGAGCAGATTTTACTAATTCTCTTATAGTATCAGATTTAGGATTATCAGTAAATACATATAAAGAGTTTAATTTAAAAGCAGCAATAACTTCTTTGTATTCTCTTAATGATACACTTCCATGAAAATATGGACAAATTTCATCATCACTAGAAACTTCATACTTTGGAATAAATTTAATATTCTCTTTAGGAATCTTAAAATCTTCATATAAGTATTTCCTTATCCAGAATGTACATCTTTCATATTCTGAATAAACAGCATATCTAGCATTTCTATTATTGAATATTACAGATAGAACTACATCTTGTAATACTTTTATATTAGAATTAAAATTATAGGATTTATCCACAATAAAACCTATTCCAGATTTTATATCATCTGGAATATCTGGCATCTTAATCGAAAAACATGATTGATCTGGTATTGAATGAACACTCTTCATTTCTCCACCTCCATATAACTACATTTAAGTTTTTGTAAAAATAAAAAAAAATAAACATATACTATACATATGATAATAAAAGAAAGGGTATTCCATAGCCCAGCTTGAAGGAGGCGATTAATATGGAAAAGTTTTTAACAAAATATAATAATATTAATGTTTATACATATGATCGGGATGATGATATGTATCGTCATCCGGAATATTATGTGGATGACCCAGCTAACCAATATGATGATTTTTATGGGAATTTTATTGTTCAGTTTGTTAGAACAAATGATAGAGGTGCAATATATGTAGATCCTTATAATGCATATATATGTACTAACAGATTGAATAAAAAGCCATTAGATGAATTGTTAAAAGATCTGGATGATGTGAAATCATTCAGAATTGGATAAAAGAAAAAGGGAGCCTATCTTAAGGCTCCCTTTTCTTTTTACCAACTAACAATTATTTTTCCATATACTTTCTTATCATCTATATCGTAATCTACTCCTACACCCATATAAGTACCATGATCATTTATTTTTTGCTGAATACTAACACCCACTATTTTCTCCGTAGGAGCATAGGAAACTGAACGTATCACTTTCTTATATGCATGTATATTATACTGATTCAAATTAATAGGAGTATTCTCTTTATACTTAGAAAAATCAAACTGTTCATCTGGTTTATCTGGGTTAGTCACAATACTAAAATCAGCTTTATTCTTTTTCTCTTCTTCTTTAGCAGTCTTTTCCACATCTTTAGCAGTAGTAGGAACTATATACTCTGGTTGTACATTATTAGTATATATGTATTCTATCTTATGTGCTATCTCTTTAGATTGAGTTGGACTAATATAAACTTGTGCATTTTGAGCAGCTCTATCTACTCCTTCTGGAGTAGATGCTTCTTTTTGAGATTCAAATGTAACAGGTTTCTTTACATATGTATCATTATACCACTTATATACAAACAACCCGACTATGATCAGAAGTATTACACATAATATATGTGACCAATACTTCTTTAGAAACGTAAAGATTTTATTAGCCATGATCACTCCTCCTTTTAATATAAATTATATTATTTATCCAATAAAGTCTTATGTACTTCAAAATATCTTGTAGTTATATCTTCAAAAATTTCATCTTCAGATCTGAATTCATTACCATTATAAGTATATATTTCTTCTACATTATTAACTCCATTAAACTTACAAGTTTCAAATCTACTATGAACCTCTTTCATTTTTTCTTCATCAGATTCAAGAATATCTTTATCGTTTTTCTCTCTAATCTTTTTAATAGTGATATCAAAATTAGTCATCATCTTGAATATAATATCACATTTTGGAAGTCCAAGCTCATTTACCAAAATCTGAAGAGCTATTCTATCTCTAGTAGTTTTACATTGATAGTAGTAATTAGAATACCAAAATCTATCAAAAATTATAACATCTAATCCATTTTTAATATCTGGAATAATTTTAGTATTCCATTCATCAAACATCTCCATTAGATATGCTATCATAATAGGAGTATTAATATCTATATCTTTATACTTACCAGATAAGTATTGCCTAATGAAATATGAGTTCTCTGAAGCATAATATGGAAATTCATATCTCTTAGTGTTTAAAAAAGATGCTAATCTCTTAGAATTGGTTTCTTTAAAAGAACAATCTAATCCTTCAAAATCTATCATGATTGGTAATTTCATTTTTAAATCCTCCTTATGATATATTAATATATAAGCATATTATTGTATTGTAAACACAATATATCTCTCTAACCTTTTTAGGTTAGAGAGTATCTTCTATTCTTCTATCTTCCTTCTTCTATCTTCTTTGTTCTTATTACTAATGAAGTAATTAATTAATTACTCTAGGGGTCTTAGGGGGAGTAAAATTTTAATTCCATTGTTTCAGATACTCTCAGGAAAATTGAAAATTTTATAGGATAAAAGTCCTATATTGAATTGGATATATTTAAAAATAAAAAGAAAAATATACTATATATATGAGACTAGAAAGGAGGTAAAAATATGATAGAGTATTACAATGCTCTAAATTGTTTCACAGATGCTAGTACAACGAAAGGATCAGATGGGGTCGTGAGTAGTTGTGCAGGCTATGTACTCACCTATCATGGAGAAGTCATAGATAGGGGAGAACGAATTTTATACAATAGTACAAATAATGAAGGGGAATTATATGCAATCTTAATGGGAATAAAGGCCCTTCTATCTTATTCGTACATGGATAAATTCTTAAATTTATTTTCAGATTCAAGGATATCCATAGAAGGACTCAGATCTTGGTGCATAAATTGGTGTAAGAATCAAGATGAGAATGGAGTACTCTATGGTACAAATGGAAAAGAAGTTGCGAATCAGCAGATTATTAAGTATATCATTCATATGATTTACTATTCTCAGATTCATATGCAATTATTCTGCCAGTTAGGACACATTAATCCAGTAAAGGTTCAAGATATGACTAAGAGTATAGCATATTTCTTGAATTGTAATGGAGTTAAGATATCTGATGATATCGCAGTTCAGATTAGTGGATTCAATAATATGGTAGATGAGAACACTAGAAATATGTTGGCTCATGCTATTAAGAAGAATCATGGTAAACTATCTGAATATGGTAATATATTCATTCCAATCAATTATAAATTGACGGATAAAATGATTGATGGTTATATTCCATTATTAATGGATATAAATGGGAGGTTATAATAATGGGGTTTAATACTGTAGTAGTTAGAAATGGAATTTCCACATCGATGAGTACTGGAAATATGACTTCAGGAACTGCATATGAAGAGTTCTTGAAGCAAAAACCAAACTATTCTTTATTAGGTGATTATTATTTTGAACTGTTGCGTGATGCTACACGCAGTTTAGTTCTAAATACAGCTAATAGTCATGGATTTGATTATCTTAGAACGATCTGTATAGATCTTGAGAATGCATGTATTAGATATGCAAAGCTCTATTACTTTACTGAGAATGAATCTAAAGATAGAGCGCTTGTAATTCTAAGAGGAGTAATTCAGGATCTTATAAGCAATTATCATCATAATAAAAGATATGATTTAGTTGATACTATATTCAAAGGTATGGAAGCGTTAATCAAAGTATAAACTACTTATATACTATATATATGAGTAGCAATAGAGCTAAAATATTTTAAGAAGGAGGAAATACAATGCAAAATGCAAAGTACTGCCACAAAGTAGTTTGTGGTAATATCGTTGGTGTCTTTCCGAAAGACAAACAAGATCTTAAGCGTTGGCTTGAGAAATGCAGAGCAACAGCTCGTGCATGCACATATGACGGTAGATTAGATTGGTTTGCAGCATCTCGTACTATTCCGTATGTACGATTATGGCAAGACAATCTATTTGGTACTTACTATGCTAGAGATGAAAGAGATATAATATTCCATGAGAATAATGATCCAGAAGATACTCTCATTCTCTCGGATATTGCATATTACTATTGGGCACTCCATGAAGATAAGTGGAGAAAAGTAGTAGAGCAGTTTAAGTCCATATATCCAAATATGCCAGAAGAACAACTCTGGAATGAAGCTAGAGCTAATATAATCAATGATGAGCTTCAGAATTATGGAGTTATAACTTATCAGGCTGCTAGAGCTTGGGCTACTACTAATTATAGAGTTCAAGAAGTAGAAGCAAAATTTAGTAAGATTGGATTCCGTAATATGTATATGAAGAATAATAATAATATCATAGCTGAAGTTCCTGTGAATCATACAGTAGCAGCATTTACAGAACCAGATATGGTAAATCCTACATTATTATTCAATAATGATAGGTATTTTCAGCAGGTTCCAAATGAAAAACCAGAATCTGCAGAAATGAATTTCGATAATTTGTTTGAGAATCAATCTACTCCTCAAATAAATCCAGAGATGGATGGGTGGGTTAGATGTATTGACTCTCATCCAAATCAGTATGGTGCATATAACTATACAAATACTATGAGTGATTGGCAGAATCAACAGAGATTATATGCTGAGCAGAATGCCAGAGCATATAGTCAGTTCATGAATCCATATCAGAGTAGAGTATATGTTCCACAGCAACCACCACCTCCAGCACCAGGATTTGGAGTAGTATCAACTCCTAATCCATTTTATCCAACTACACCGCCTCCACAGGCACAACAACAGCAACCTAAGTTTGCTAATGTAAGTAGCAAAGAGGAAGCAGTAAATAAGTTGTTGGATAATAATCCTGGATATAAGAAGGATGATGATGGTACTGAGACATTAGATTTGGCTAAGATGTTTGGTGCTCAACCAACACAGCCAAGAGAAAAGTTATCTGATGATCTTGTTGAAGCATCTAAATTGATGGCATCCACTCTTAAGAATGGGGATAAAATCATTGAAGATATAGATAGGCAACAGCAACAAGCATCTCAGCAGCAACCACAAATGCCTATGATGGGTTTTAATCCATTATTCTATCAGAATTCTACGTTACAGAATATGTATAATACACCTACTACTGCAAATAGAAATCCTGATGGAAGTTATAGATATGAAGATGAGCCACAAGGAGCAAAACCTGGAGATCAATATCTTATCCCCACCAGAGAAGAGATTGAATCTGGAGAATGCTTCTATACATACGTAATTAAAAATGGTGAATCATTCAAAGATCCAACTCTGAAATTACCTAAGAGGAAAAAGATTTCTAATAGAAAGAATAAACCTTTTAGAGTATGTGTTAGTATAGGTTCTGAAACTTATGGAGATCCAGAAGTTATAGAAAACATACGTAAGCAAGAAAAGATGGAAGCCGAAGCGATAAAGAAAAAAGAAGCAGCATTAGATTATAAGGATGCTGCAACTAAGATTCAAGGTATGGATAAAGAAACAGAGATATTCCTTCTGATAAATACTTTAAAGAAGTATAATGCATTTGCTGCAGATCAGCTATCATTTATGAAGGATGATCAATCTGTTTCACCAGCAGAGTTTGCTGATATGTTAGATTATTCTCTGCAACTTCTTGAAGGATATCAGAAGCAAGATCCATTGGCATCTGTAAAGGCTCCTGGTGTTCGTGTAGAGAATAAGAAGCTCATTATTGATAAGACCCAGAAAAATGTACAGGACGCTATGCAGCGTGTAGTCAATATTCAGGCAATTAGAGATAATAAGTATTCTTCAATTCAGGAAGCAATAAAGGAAACTGGTATGTCTGCAGCAGAAATTCAGACTGTTATGAAGTATAGACCAGTTGATCCATCAGAATTGATGAGTGGAAAGATAAAAGCTCAGGAATATCAAGGAATGCAGATTCAGAATAATATTGTAGGGCAGATGAATATTCCACAAAATGGTGAAATGAAAGTTGAAGATTTGGATAAGAATAAGCAATTGATTTATCAGTTACAATCTTTAAATAATCTTCGAGTTGTACATTCTGAAGAGGAATATAATATGGTAAAAGAATGGGAATCCAGAACTTATCAGCTTAGTCCTTATCAGAATAATAGAAAGAATGTGTACTTATTATGGAAGAGGTTAATGAGATCCTCTGATGAAACCAAAGATATGTCAGATCAGGAATATGAGTCTTGGTTTGATAAATGGTGGAATGCTCCATCTAATATAACTAATGGTGGAGTTTATAATCCATATATGTATACAAAGGCAAAGTCTAGAAAAGAATTAAGAAGTATGGAATCACAAAGAAGATCCAATAATCTTAAGATGTCTTTAGCATATTCTCCAAATATTCAAGAGGCAGAATCAAATGCTTTCAAACAAAAGATAGGCCAATTAGTTCAGTCTCGGTCTATCAAGGGAGATAATTTGTATGACTTTGTATATGGAAAAGGATTTAGTACGGTATGTTATGATAACTTACAGGATCGCTTTAAAGCTCAGCAGAATAATGTAAGACGTCTATTCAATGTACCATTATTACAGTATAATATGATGAATGGAGTTTATGCAACTCCATCATTTAATGCTACTCCACAGCAGTATAGTACATTGATGAACTCTGATAAGTATAATGATAGACGTCAGAGATTCATTAATAAAATCTTCAGTAAAGAAGAGATGCGTCCAACAGCAAAACGATATTTCTATGAATAAGGTGATGCTATGGATAGAAGGGACGTAATTCAAATGCTATATGATAAACCAAGGATAGCAGGATTTCAGTTCGATAAGTTATGGCATCCTCAGATGTCATATTATATATCTCAACAAGATGTGCTAGAGATATATAATATATCTAGATCGGCTAAGCTAAATGCATTGCCAATGAAAAAGTACAGTATGGTAGACGAGATACTTCGACGTAGAGGGTTTACTCGTCTCCATGCTGGTACTAATCGATTGGTATATAAATCAGAGTATGATGATACCATATGCCTAAAAGTAGGCATAGATATAGTTGGTAGAGAGGCCAATGTAGGTGAATATCATACACAAGAATTACTTAAGCCATTCTGTACTAAGGTGTTTGAAGTGACTCCTTGTGGTACAGTGGCAATGGTAGAAAGAGTTAATCCAATCAAGAATAGATATCAGTTTGAAGATATAGCTCCGATAGTGTTTAATATTATTATCATACAATTTGCTGGTATAGTATTAGAAGATATTGGAACTAACTTCTTTATGAATTGGGGAATAAGAGAAGGATTTGGTCCTGTAGTCTTAGATTTCCCATATGCTTATGAAGCTGATATAAGAAAGTTACATTGTATTCAGAAAGATAAGCTAGGAGTACAGTGTGATGGGCTTATAGATTATGATGACGGACTGAACAATATTATATGTGTGAAATGTGGCACTAGATATACTGCAAGAGAACTCCGAAAGTACTATTCTAGTAGGCATCAAACACAAGAAATTAAGAGTCAAAATAATAGAAAAGGAGAGATTAGAATGCCTTTCAATGTAAAAGTAAAAATACTTAATAAGGAGACTGGAGAGTACAAAGAGTATGGAAATCCATTCACAAACAACAAGGGTTTTAAAACCAGCAATGGTAGAAAAACTTATCCAACTCCACCAAGACCAATGGAGTCTGGAAAATTTGTGTCTAAAGTAGTAAGACCAAATACTCCTATTGCTGATGCTTTTGAAGAAGCAAAACAGCAGGTTGAAGAAGAAAAGGTAGAGTCTACTATTACTCCAGAAGAATCAACTAATATGAGTGTTGATGATATTGATCTTAATGGAGAAATAGAAGTGGAAGAAGAGCAGACTGATATCATTACTGAAGAGATTAGTGATGTAGAAGCTCAGACTCCTCTAACTACTTATGTAACAAATGACACTGCAGAATGCTCTGGTCAAGATGAAGAAGGTATTGAGGAAGAACACTCTTGGCATTGTCAAGATAAAGAAGAAGATATTGAGGAAGAATACGAAGAAGAAAATGATGATGATGAAGATTATGAACTCAATATCAGTGAAGATCAGAAACAGCAGGTTGATAGAGCTTATGAAGAAATCATTGATGAAGCATTAAAGCAAGTAAACGATCCTGATATGCTTACTAATAAAGACGTGAATAAATGTGTACGTGTTTGCTGTGCACATATTGTTCGTAGCTGCAAGGGTATCAATAAGAAAGATATCAAAGAGTATATCCGTTACAGAATAATCAATGATACTTCTTCTGAGCCTAAGAATATCGACAATTTCTAAGTAATAAATGGAGAGTGACCCAATTTGGTCACTCTCTTTTTTAATCTAAAAGGAGGAAAGAATATGTATGGAAGTGCATATATTACGAATCAGGAATCTGATATTCCTTTGATTTGTAATAATGAATCAAGTGCAGTTCTCGTATTAACTGATGACAGAGAACAATTCAAGTACACAGGGTTCCTTACAGTAGGAGCTTTGCTTCCTAACTATGAGGCATTATCTGCTGAAGTAGAAGGTAGATATCAAGATGCAGAAATATTATATACATCATATCTAAATACTCCTACTCCACAGAGATTGTTTGCAATTATTATGGCTGCGATGCATTCTGGTAAAGATATATGTTTCTTTATACCTCCTAATGAATCACAGTCATTTAGATTTGCATATGTTCTTATGAACTATATACGAAACATATTTGGTATTACTATAGCTGACGGATTATGTTTACAAAATGGATTCCCTGAAACTCCATTAGTTGATATGAATCCAAACTTTGAAGCTATAAGATTAAACCAGATGTACAATTATGATGTAATAGATATAAATCAGTATCTGTTATGTTATCCATCTGGAATATATGCATGCCAGAAGTTATATCGTGATGTAATGATTATGTATAACATTCCTGATCAGAGTCAGATAGTAGAATTTACTAATGGACTTGCGAATCAGATCAAGGAAAATGCAAAACATAATGGCTTATTCAATCCATTGATTAAGCTTCAGAAACAAGATATGACTGAGGTGAAGCAACAATGATTATATTTGGAGGAAACAACTTTAACGAGTTTGTTTATCAAGATGCTATGCTTGAATCTCCATTATGGTATAAGCTCAATTTCTATAATATTATGGATATTGGGCTTAACATCTCTAATGCATCTCCAACCCGTGAGTCTGTATGGGCTTATCATAGGGGAATGATCTCTAGAGAAATATTCAGTCAAGAATATGCAAGATTTATATTTGAAAATGATATTGCATTCATATCATTCATGGAAATCCTTATGGGAGAATACTATGATGTAGATGTATTTGTCCATTACGATGATTCAAATCCAATAGTATGTGAATATATTGAGATTCTCATTGGAATAATACGAGAGAGATACCATAAACTGTGTTCAATAGTGAATGAAGTTAGTGATCTCAATTGGTTAGAGGATTCCATGATGGATGATTATGGAAATCATATGTTCGATATGGATAGAATGCGTTATTTGAGACTGAAAGGAATGATGCCTGTATGATATGGGAGAACGATACATACAGAGCACCAATCACATTTCTAGTAGGAAGAAATATAAGAGAATATGATATATCGAAAGGTAATATCAATATTCTCTTATATTTTGGTATTATTGATCAAGAAACCTATAATTTCTTATATAATCTTCCTAAAATGGAGAGACAAGTTAGAGTAGGTATAATGCAGAAAGATTTTAAGATTGCATCTGCAATATCTAATGGATTTAAAGAAATGAGAACCTTATTCTGCACTCAGAATAATATAGCTGAGAATGAAATTCTAGCTATTAAAAAGGATGCATTATATATAATAGATAAGGTTCCACAGTATACTAAATTTAAAAATGTAGAGTTTTTATGTAAGAATTTGTACACCTCATTCTACTATATAGGTGGGCTGGAGTTGTACTATAATTCAAAATACGAGATATTGGATGTAAAAGGTATCTCTGATAACATATTGCGTTATCATGAGAATTATATGAAAGATTTTCTGATGTATATGTTTTCTCTTATTGAGAAAAGAGATTATGTATCAGCTATATCTGATTTGAATAACTTCAGAAATGATTATCTTAATTTGAAATTACCTCCAGGATATTATAGGGAGTTTGATAATAGATCTTTATATTGTACAAAGTATAAGTATGATGGACTGAATTCTTACATACCAGGAATTGCTTATTATCATCAACTAAAAGATTTAGATATATCATTTAATAATAATATCCTAATGGAATTACATCGAATACTTGTAATGCTTATTGATAAGAGATAAACTATTCCCTCTACCCAATTGGGTAGAGGGATATGTTTTGTAATATTAATTATTTTTAGTTATATACTATAAATATGAGTAGGATATAGATATTATTAGGTGCGTCTATATCCTACTCATGCACCCATATAGAAAGGAGGTATACTCTTATGATCATGAAATTTTTCATACAATTCATATTAGGCTTGCTGCAAAGTTTAATAATAGAATTGATAAAAATTTTAATTCAAATGATCTAATGGGTGCTGCCAAATTCCTCTGGGAATGCAATACAATGCATCCCTTTCTTTTTTGTTAATTTATTTATTTTTAGTTATATACTATAAATATGAGTAGAATATAGCTGGGAACTATATCCTACCCAATCCCCTCAGAAAGGAGATGATCTAAATGACCTCAATACCTAAAGGTTCTAATAAGTATATAAAAGTATTGGCCGATATCTTATTAGAAACTATAATTAAAATTATTGTAGAATTCTTTCTACACCTTTAGGGATTAGTTTGAGGGGAAAATAAAATGAAATTGTATCTAATTTAAAGTTAAGGGTAGAGATATCTCTACCCTTATTTTTTTAGTATCTATTAGGATCTCTATAATCCTTTGGTACTACTACAATAAACATAGCAACATGGAATTCAGAACAATTTACAGGTCTATACCTACAATCAGAAATCTGATACTTAAAATCATAATCAGGAAATTTATAATTAGCCATTTTTACTATACTTAATAAATAATCATGAGCTTTCTTACTAGTTTCTTTAGTAGGTATAAAACCCATGAAAGAACATTTCAAAGGCTTAGGAATAAAAGTAAGGTGAGAATATAAATCGAAATATTTTACGATATCATATGAATCTTCAAATAATTCAAAATCACTTATAGATTTCTCATATTCATCTGGAAAATTAGATTTAATATATTCATCTAATTTTTTCTCTAAGGATTTAACCTTACTTTCCACATGAAGTTCATAATACTTCTTTACATGCTCCTCGATTTTTGACATAACAAACAACTCCTCTTACAAAATATTTTTTATTACATTATATAATAGTTTTATTTTGTAAGATTTTACACTATCTATCCCTCTGTGTTTGGGGACACAGAGGGACAAATAGTGATAGCTACAACTATCTTGACTTGTATGTTTGGGTGTATGGGTATTCTACACTACCTATATGTTATAGGTATTTTATTTCTGTCTCAGGAGCACTATTATCAACAGGATGTAATCCCTCTCCAATAGTAGAAAGTTCATTCATCAAAATCTTCTGTTCTTTAGTAGGTTTATTTGGTTCATCAGATGTAGCATTAGCAACTACATATGAAGTTATTGCCATAAATATCTTACTAGAAATAATATCTGGAATAGCATCTTTATTATAATATGCTTCTAATTTAGTTATAGTGGATTCAGATAGTCTAGCAGATACAAGATCTACCATTCTATCCATAATCTCTTTTTCTTGTACAGCAGATATAGCATGTTTATCTTCTCTAAATCCTTCATTAAACATGAAATATTCATTGAATGCATCATTGATTATATTATCTAATACATTTATAACTTCAGGATCATAGATTTTTACCTTATCTAATCTATTCTTTTCATCAAGTTGTACATTAAGTTTATACAATAAATATACAGCTACATAAGCAGCTAAGAAGAACCACTTATCTGTATATAGAACAATTGCTAATATGGTAAATAAAAGAGTAATCCAAAATCCAGGAAGATGAAATAATTCATCTGCTTTAGTTCCTTTAATCACGTTATTATAAAAATTAATTAAGTATTTCATATTATCTCCTCCTATACTAAGAAGTCAATTTTGTATATTACTAAAACTCAAATCAATTATATACTATATATATGAATAGGAATAGGGAGTAGCTTAATGCTATTCCCTATAAAAATTACTTAGTTATTTTTAGGGAGGAATAGTTATGTTTGTTGTTTTTGAAGTAGATTATTTAGATAGGGATAATAAAGATTTCTTTGATGAAAATGATAATATTAAGTATAATATTAACATTGATGACGTGACTAAATCATGTTTCTTTGTAGCATTCATGAATACAGAAGAAGAGGCAAAAAAGTTTTGTGAAGTTAGAAATCAATATAATGAACTAGGTGATTTTTATGAGGCAGAACAATTAAACTATTATTCTTATTGTAAATATTATGAAGATCAGGCGTTAGTACATACTATTATTGAAATGAGAATTGAATATATAACTTGGTACAAGAATAATGAAATTCAAATAAGATTTTATATACATCATCCAGATAAAATATCAAAAGATTTATTGGATGAATTTATTAGAAATCGCAATGTATATAGTCATGATCCTGCGTTATTTATAATTCCTGAAGAGAATGAATCTCCAAAAGATTTATTAAATCGTGGCTTAGATAAATGTATAGAATTTATTAAAACCTATGAATTTGCTTCTGATGGAAAAATTTATACATATAAAGATTTTCTTGAGTATGATAAAGAAGAACATGAAGGAGGAATCTTTTATAGTAGATGGGATTATGAAGAAATGATTCATATTGAAGACAGATTTAAAGAATAAAAGAAAGGATGATATTAATTATGATGACTGTAAAAGAAATGAGAGCCTATAGGGATGAAAAAATTAAAAATTTGTATAAGGATAATAAGTATATAAGCTTATTAGAATCTATTGAACAAAGAATGATTAATTCAATAGATAAGAATCCTGGTAAAGATATGTTTACATTTAATTTACCAAATGATATCCTACCATCAGTAATATTAGATATGCTAGATGAATATGGATATCCAGCAGAATGTGATAAAAATATTCTTAAAATATATTTAGAAAAGAAGGATGAATAATAGTATGATAAAAGACTCAATCCTAATAACTCTAGAAGAAGCATTGAAGTATAAAAAGATGAAACTTAAAGAAATTCGTAACAGTAAAGAATTACTGTATATATTAAATAATATAATACAGGATAATATCAGGGATGCTATTGATGCTAATCCTACAATTGATTATGTAGATATCGTAATAAAAAATTATGACTGGGGAGGAATTGATGTAGAATTTATTATAAATATTCTAAAAGATGAATATGGATATAAAGGAACTAAAATTATTTCTGATGGAATAAAATCCCCTATATTACGAATTCCATTAACAAAATAAAACACTATATATCCCATACCCAATTAGGGTATGGGATTATTTTTTGTGGAGTCTTTCCCCCAGACCCCTCTTCATTCATATTCTTACTACGTAAGTTACTTGAAATTTAACTTTTTACATATTTGAGATTTAGTACTATTAGAATATGTAATATATAAAGAGAAAAGTGATTTCTTTTTTAATCTGTAACTTTACTTAATACAACTACATCATTTGCATTATACTCAGACCATTCATGTATCCAATCTCTGAGTCCTACTGCATCACAAGTATGAGAATTCAACTTATTATTATTTTTTATACAATTCTGAAGATAGTACATAAGTTTGTATGCAATATCTCTAGTAATACCATCTCTATATAATTGTAAGAAACTTATCCAATCTCCAAAGCACATACTAGGAGGAATAATAAAATCTCTGTCAGCATGTACTAATTGATGTACAGTTTTTGTAAGCATAACAGTAGCTACTCTATGATTGATATGCTCTCTTTTAAGAGCATCTACTAAAGTAAATGTAGTAATTCTTCCTTCAGTATTCAAAATATGTTCAGATAATATAAGAGCCACATCAAATATAGTAAGTATATTATGATGCATTTCTATAGTAGCCATTTCATCATCTTCATTACTATGAATATTTCCATGTATTTGGCAAGTATCCAATCCAAGACTCATTAAATGAGACTTATAATTTTTATATGTTCTAGAGTGTCTAAATCTAGAAATAGCATTTTCTAAGAATTTTCTATATACTTCTACATCAATAAAACTTTCCTTTGTTTGAGCAAAAGGAATATCAAATTCAGAAGAAGGAGAATGTAATGTAGGATTATAATCATCGTATTGATATATATCTGGTACATTAACATTTGTATCCACGTTAATCACCCCTTTATATAAAAGTTTGTCATTATTAGATGGGTCGACAATTAAAGTAATGCAAATAAGGAGGAGAAGTAAATGGCTCTTGATATTACGAAAAAGTATACTGACAATCCATTTCTGGATAACTTGATATACTATGTACAACAGATAGCCTATAGTTGTATACTAAAAGACGAATCAGTTGCTTTGGCTAATGAAACCGATGAGTCATCTGCTGCTGCTGAAAAGTTTATTTATTCGAAGGATGGTAGTGGTACATTTACTATGTATGATTACACCGAAGAAATGATGGTAGAAGCGGGTGTACCAAGTGCATATATAGATATTTATCTAGCAAATATAAGAGATGTACCAGAAGAGTATCAAGAAGCTCTTGTAGAAGTTGCAAGAAAAAATATCATAGATAATTATGAAGAAAAGAATAACTATTATCGAATGATTACTGGTCTTCCTCCTTATGGAGATATCGGAATACCAGTTGCTCCATATATGTATTTAATTCCTGAAAATGAAACTGTGGATGCAGTATATGTTCATGAACTTGGTTGTGATGGAGCAAGAATGTTTGAAAAGTATGGTGCTCTTGATGCAATCAGACAAGATTACCCAGAAGCAAAATACTTAAACTTCATTACTGCTGGTATAGATATATATAAAGCAAGACGAGCAGTAGATAAACAGATTCTTTATTCTAAATCTTGTGGAGTAGTAGAAATAGATGATTTATTTCATGATAAGTTTGAAGTTTCTCGTATGTTTGTAGATAGAGCTGTAGATTCAGATGCTATGGAATTTAATTCTGAGCACTACAATGCTTTTCTTTGTATGTATATTCTTTTCCTTACTATTAATGATTGTGTAGTAGAATTACAGGATAGAATAGTTAAGAAAGATATACTTGATAATAGATGCTGTAAATTTATATTTGATATGTATGGAGTACCATACTATGATTCAATTCCACTAAAGTATCAGATTATACTTGTAAAGAATATAAATGCTTTAGTTCAGTATAAATCTTCTCCTAGAGATATGCTTAATCTTATTATGTATTTCCAAGCTACTGATGTAGAGATTAATAAATATCTTTTAATGAGAAATAGAAAATATGATGCTTTTGGAAATCCAATATATACAACAACAGATTTAATCGATTCAATAGAGAATACTATCTTAAAGAGAACAACTAGAACTTTAACTGATATAACTGATTTTGATAATATAGAAATACCATGGCCATTTTTATATTTCCTTAATAAAGGAAATAAAATGTATATATGGATAGATGATATTAAACAGTTACCAGAAAACTATTTTATATATGATTACGATAAATTAGAATTTGCACAAGTTGATTTAGACAATACTAAATCTACTCATACTATTAGATTTGAATTCTATTATGATAAAAATACCGTAGATAATGAATATAATCCAGATACTAGTGATCCAATTAAAATTCATAATCAATACTTTGAAGACTCTTCTCCAGTTGTATATGAATATGATTTAGATCTTCCATATGAAGATTATCTTAATGATGGAAATGATATTATAGTATCTGTAAATACACTAATTTTACATCCATCTATGTATAGTGTGGATAGTACTACTAATAAACTTACTATAAGCTCTAATATAGATTTGACTGATAGAAAAGTTAATATAATATATGTATATAGTGATAATCAACAAACTAAATTCTATCAAGATTATGTGGTTGCATCTAGTGATGGACAAGCTACATTTAAAATACCAGAGCCATTTAAATATTATACTATTCATGGAAATAGTTTCTTTATTACAATGGGCGAGGTATTTATAGATCCTAAAAGATATATAATAGATTATGTAAATGCAACTATTACATTTAAGAATCCTAGTATGATAGTAGAAGGTAGAAGTATTATATTCCATTTTGTATATAGTAAAAATTCAATATATGAAGAAATTGATTTGCATCATACAAGTGAAACTATTACAGCTACAACTCAATACCAAGTTGAATTTACTATACATCCTCCTATTAGTAATTATGATGCTAGAGGATTCAAAGTATATGTAGAATTATTGGATTGGTACTTAGATGATTCATATTATCAAGTATATGGAAATAAACTTGTATTAACTAATCTTAATATGGGATTAGAAATTGGAGATACAATAACTTTCCACTACTATTATACTGATACAGAAAACAATGTTAATACTATATACAAATACTACAATGCTACTACTAAATTCCAATCAGAATTTATAATAGATTTTCCTGATACATATTATTTTGAAAAGGGAAATAAAATTATTGTAGATTCTGCAGGTATCCCACTTGAACTTGGTGTAGATTATACACTTAATGGAAACAAGGTTACTATTTTAGATCCAGATTATAGGCCATATCTGAAACAAAAACTTTGTGTAGAATATATCTATATTGAAGAAGTTGAAAATAGTATTAAGATATTCCAATCTACTGAAATAGTAAAACATGATAATCCAATTAGAGTATGGATGGATGTTCCATTCTATCCATATCAAGAAACTGGGCATGATGTATTAGCATTTACTCATACTTTATACGTACCAGAAATATATAGAAGTATTACAGATTATTCTCCATATATGGAAATATCTGATAATATTGCTGCTATTGGAGAAAATATAACTTTCTTGTATTTCTGTAATAAAAGATATTGGTTTGAAAAGGAAAATTTAATTACTGTAAAAGAAGTTACTAAAACAATAGATGATGTTCAAAATAATATTCTTGAAGTGCCACAGCCATTCAATAATTTTATTATTAATGATTGGCCTTGGTTTATTGATAATAATAAAGTATGGATGAATGAAGAATCATATGATTTGGTAAATGATTCTATTGCTTTTATTGATGATAATACAGCTCAAGAATTACAATCATTTACATTTACATTCTTATATAAAAATTGTGCTCCATGGATATTTATAGATGCAACTGGTGGTACAGAAGGTAATGAAGATCTTGAAAATGATTTTAATTTATACTTCTTAAGAATACCATTTTCTACATTTACAAATCTTTCTACTATAGTAAAGAAACAAGAACATGTTAAGAGCTATGATACATTCGCCATTGGTGATAAATTCTGGCTTGGTCCTGATGGTTCAAATAAAACCAGCAATAGTAGATATTATGATGTAAAAAGAGCTATTCTAAAAAAGAAGTTTAACTATGCTAGAACTAAATATCTTACTGTAGATTATCTTATGGATGTATCAGAAGCATCCTTCCAATTAGCATATTTTTATAGTATGCTTTGGGATGATGTATTCAAAGAGAATAAACTGAATGTAAGAGTATCTACCTTATCAAACTATCATGAGTTTAATATAGGCCATTTATTCTGTTATATGACATCACTTATGTATGTATTCCAGAATATGGAAGATAAGATATTTGTAAAACCAAGTGAGATTCTATATGCTAGAGGATTTAATTTCCATGCAGATTTAGGAGCTTTAAAACAGTGGATTCTTGATCAGAGACGTAGACCAGAAGATTATGATGTATTTGGATTTATGAATCCTGATCCTGAATTTGTAGATATAGATCAGTTTGTAGAAACTTTCAATACTAATAAAAATATCTATAATACTATTTGTGATGGTTTAATCAATGCAAATACATATGATATTTGGTGTATCTGGAAGAAGCTTCATGATTCTCTTATGATTTGGGAATTCAATTTAGAATATTTCAAATTATCAGATGGAACTCAAGCTACTACATTTACTGAGTTCTTAGATGAAAAAGATCCTATTCTTCATGATTTAATTGTAAGTATAGCTTCTATAGAAGATGATAATTCTAAAAGAGATACAATAATTCAAAATATTCAGGATATTATTTATATCTTAGACGAATGGATAGACTCTGATGAATTTGCATATATTTATGATCAATTTCCTGGTGCAAGTCAAAGATACTTATTAGAGTACTTATTTACTATGATTAACTTCTTTAAATCATATAAAGTATATCTATATCAAATGACTATAAACATGAAATTTAATAATCCAAATGATCCAGAGCTTTATATTCGTCCTAATGATGTACATACTATGCTTATCAGTTTAGATAAACTTGATTATGTATCTCCTAGAGAAGTTCAAACTATGCAAGTTACAACTAGTTATACAGATTCTATAGCTCCTAGAGATATATTTACTTTGAAATATGTATATGAACCAGGTCCAATTTACGATACTATTACTGGTCATACAGTTGTATATAATGGTAAATTTACTACTGATATTAATGGTAGAGTAGAAATAGCAGAAGCAAATATCTATTATTGGAATAACAATCCTATTTCTAAGAACATGGCTAATGAAATCATTGGTACTATTGGTATTAAGGAAGATAGACCAGTTATGTATGATATGACTGGTGTTATTTCAATTAAGGAAGAGGCTCCATCTATAGATATAAATGGTGCATTTAATATACTAATGGATGTTAATGCTGATATAACTGGTAATATCTCAATACCTACTAAAGTAAATGCAGATATGACTGGTGATGTCATTGTATCAGTTGATACTATATATGGAAATGATCTAGTAATAATAGATACCAATACATATTTCATTAATGGTATTGGCTCAAATGATATGGGTAACGATATAGATGGTTCTATAACCGTACTTGCTCCAGTAAGTATGAATATAAACGGGTATATCGATATTCCAGATACTTGTTATGTACCTAATATAAATGGTAATATAGATATAGTGTAATCTAAAAATCATTTATGGATATAATCGCTAAATACTAGAATATGGAGCAGCTCTTGCTGCTCCATCTATCTAGTTATAGGAGGGAAACAAATCATGTCAATGATTGTAAAAGGCAGAGAAATAGTTCTAAATGATCATTATGTCATTTCTGCCACGATAAATGGTGAATATAATAAAATTGATGTATTTTGGTATTTAGAAAAAGTAGATGAAAATGTATATCCATTTGATGAAAACCATCCAGTTGATTACATTCTTTCTGTATATTCTCATATAAGAGATTACCAGACTAATTCATCATATCCAATGGATAAAATATATTTTTATATGATACATAATCCTAAATATAGATATTATTTAGATCCTGAAAATATTAAAACTACAGTAACTCTTAAGAATATATATACAAATGATATTATATATCAAACTACTGCAAATAATAGTACAAGATATCCAGGAAATCATACTTTTAATGATATTTCTAAACTCAATATATCTATATATGAAAAGTTTAATGGAATTCCTGAAAAGAAATATCAAGAAATAAAAGATATACTTGGAATAGAAAGATGTAATTCTATATGTATTGATACTGCTCTAATTCAATCTACTATTGGTGATGATACTCCATTATCAAATACATGCTATTTATACGATGATATTAATCAGATTACTTGTAAATTGACTTATACTACAAGTACAGATATTCCTGATCCTACAGAAACTTATACAGAAATGGAAGGTACAATCAATGTTGCTGATGTAGCTTTACCATTTGACTTTAGTGGATTATTTGATGTTTCTGTAAAGACTCCAGATAATGATATAAATGGTGTAAATCATGTTGCTGTAGAAACTACACCAGTTGATATAGATGGTACAACTACTATTCATAGAAAGATAATGTATACTATAGCTGGAACATTTGATATTAACTTAGTTAGTGATGAAATAACTGGAACAGCTAATATTTTCGGATCAGTTTCAAATGATATTGAGGGAACAGTTGACGTAGAGGTTGAAGTTGACCTAGATGGAGAATTTGAAATAGATTTAAATGAAAAATCAAATAATTGAGGGGAGAATTAAGAAATGAACAAACATCTTAAATTAATTGATAATATACAAGATCAAGTTTATGATAAAAGTACTATTAAGCATGATGGTATGAGAGGTGTAGTAACATTTCGCAATCATGAAACTGGAGAAGTTATTTGGAAAGGCCATAACAAAGTAATTCTTCCTGGTGCAGAATTTATTGCTCTTTCCTTATTTGATTTATCAGATCCATTAATAACTCCATCATATAATACAGCATTAAATCTTGAGCATACTGTATATTCTGTTCCTACTGATATTAATAAGGTATTTTTATTCTGTGTAGGAACTGATGGATGTGGTACTGAGAATTCTCAGGTATTTGATGTAGATTATCGTAGATGGATTGATGAAGATTCTATTGTTCCATTCCAGTATCTTTTACTTGATAAAGATTTGAGTGCAACTGATAGAGCACTTTATTTTGGTAGAAAAGAAATAGATAGTAGATATTATGCTTATTATTTCAAAACCTTTAATGCTCCTCCAGTATTGAGTAGACAGTGGTCAAATGGTAATCCAATTGATGCTACTGTATATACAATGGCAAAGGCTAATCCAACTACAATTGAAACATTTGTAACTTTAGAATTCTCTATTACAAAAGATGATTGTAGAGATTTCTTTATTGCTACTACTGGTATCAATGATGCTAGAATTAACTGTCTTTCTATTTGTACTGCTTGGCCTAAAGTTATTGATGGATTTACTTATTATCAAGACATCCGTCCAATAACAAGATTAAACTTCCCTAATGAGCCATTAATTGACTTAAGAAAGGGTATTGATATTACATATCAAATCTACTTCTAAGAGGTGAGATTGTATGGCAAAAAGAACAAGTAAAGTTATCAAAGACCCAGAAATAGTAAACTATTTTACTAGTCTTACTCCATATGATATGCAGAAAACATCTTTCATTATGGAGAATTTTGGAGAATTTGGTAATAAGAAAAAGTTTAATACATATGATCTCATAGAGATTCCTGCTGGAGTATTTGGTAAAGAAGGCCATAAGAATAAGAAACCTTTTGTTACTACAATTGGATTATTCATATTCAATCGAACATTCATTGAAGAAGATTTAATGGATGTAATTGGATATGTAAATAGACCAGTGTCTAAGAAAGTAGCAGAAGAAATTAATAAGAGATTATCTTATGCTGTTTTAGAGGATAGAATTCCTTTAGAAGCTATTAAGAAATTTCATATGATGGCCCAAAAATTTATGCCATATTGTAATATATATTGCCCATCTTTCTCTAAAGAAATGCTCATGTCTGCTACTTTTATTGAAAAGAAGAAGAAAGAGCTATATAGTAAATATAAAGATGGAATAGAGAAAAATGATCCTAAAGCATCAATTGATTTTGAGAATGAGGTTCTTAAATATGCTCAGGATCTTCTTAAAGATGATAAAGCTATGGATATGTATTATTCTGGAGCTAAAGGATCTTTTGATAATAACTTCAAGAATATCTTTGTTATGAAGGGTGCAGTTAAGGATCCTGACCCTACTAAGGGATTTAATATTGTAACTTCTTCTTATATGACTGGTATTAGTAAGAAAGACTATGCTAATACTGCAAGAGCATTGGCTGCTGGTCCATATTCTCGTGGTATTAAGACAGGTATCGGTGGTTATTGGGAGAAGTTATTCTTAAAAGCATTCCAACATCTTACTCTTGATCCTAATAATAAAGATTGTGGAACTAAGAAAACCATTGAAATAGATCTTACTGAGAAACTTGCAAGTTTGCTTATGTATTCTTATATTGTGGAAAATGGTAAACTTGTAGAACTTACTTCACAGAATGTGGATAAGTATATTGGTAAGAAAGTTAAGTTTAGATTCTCTTCATTATGTGAATCTAAACATGGTATTTGTCATGCTTGTGCTGGTAATCTATTCAATAGAATTGGTATTACCAATGTAGGAGTATCTACTCCTCAGGTAGCATCTAAGCTTAAAAATATATCAATGAAAGCATTCCATGATGCTCAGGTAAATCTATCTGATATAGATGTGGGAATGGCATTTGGAATTAAAGCTTAAAATAAAGGAAGGAGTCCAGTAATATGCAAATTAATGGTAGAGAAATTATTCTTCAGGGCTCTGGAACTATAAATGAAGGGAGTGGTACGCCTTTAAGCGTACCACTAAATTCTAATAGTTCTTTCAATCCAAAAATATTTGTTCAATATACACTTGAAAAAGTAGATAATAATGTATACCCATACTCTTTAAATAAACCATTAAAATATATACTTTGTGTATATTCACATGTGAAAAATTATAATCCTGGTACTAATGAATATTCATACTTTGACGCTATGGACAAAGTATTTTATTATATGATTCATAATGATAGCTATAATAATTATAAAGGATTTAAACTTATAGGATCCGCTGTTAGAGTATATACTTCAAGCAAAACAGATTTGTATTCAAATTACACTGATAGAAATGCTGTATATTATTCAGATTTAAATGGTAGACCATATAATTTTAATAATTTATCTACATTGCTAAATAGTGATCATGGATTACATCCATCTGATGCTCCATTAAACTATCTTAACTATCTTCCTGAGGAAATTATCAAGATTAAAAATGCTATTGGAAATGATATTAATGGAATGATTATAGATTCTGCATGTATAAAAACTTCTAAAGAAGAATGTATAAATACTTTATATCCAGATGGGTTCCTTACTAAACATAACTGTATAGTATCTTTAAGATTATTTTATCCAACTAAGCATAATATTGATATTATATGTAATAATAAATTATTAGTAGTATTAAAAGCTCCTGATAGTTATTTAAATGGAACTGTTAATATAGGACGTAAAATAACAAAAGATATTAATGGGGAAAATTTTGTGCATTTTGCAAAATGTATATCTGATATTACTGGAAGTATAAGTACTAAATCAAAATTAATTTTAGATTTAAATGGTACACTTGATAAAGCGGTAAAAACAAATAAAGATATAAATGGTAATATGAATATAGTTGATCTGATTAAAGTATATATAAATGGATATATTAGGCCATTAGAAGATAGAATTTCAAATAATCTAAAGGATTATGCATATGAAAATATTCCGAATTATAAGAATATAACTGAATTAGATCAATCATATAATGATGATATTCAAAGAATATTAAATAATACAACTACTTTTATTAATGCAGATATGATGCTTTCATATTGTAGCAATCTAATTTCTATAGATAGTTCTAACTGGGATACTTCTCCAATTACTAGTTTTGAATTCGCATTTGATCACTGTTTATCATTAACTGATATAGATGTATCTAACTGGGATGTAAGTAATGTCACAAATATGAAACAGATATTTAATTACTGTTCATCATTAACTACTGTAGATGTATCTAATTGGGATACTAGTAAAGTAAAAACTATGTATGGTGTATTTGCCTCCTGTTCATCATTAACTACTGTGGATGTATCTAACTGGGATACTAGTAAAGTAAGAACTATGGATTATATGTTTTATAAATGCACATCTTTAACTGAAATAGATCTTTCTAATTGGAATACAAGAAATGTAAATAGAATGTATGTAATGTTTTCTGGTTGTAGATCATTAACTAAAGTAAAATTAAATTTTGATTTATTTAGTATATATCAGGATTCTTCAATTAGAACTTTATTTGGAGATGTTGTATTAGGTGAGGAATCTTCATTAGTATTTAATAATGTAAGAAGATCAGTATTTACTGATTATAATACGTTTAAAAGTGTTCTAACTGGTAGTTATAATTACGCAGATCGTATTCCAGACTCTGTTTTGACTGTAAACTTTATAGATGAATAAAGGTGATTTATATGACAAATGAAATTGAAGTAAAAATGATAAAAACTCAACAGAGACAGAAAACTATATATGTGCTTCCAGATGAATATAATCATAAAGGAGTTCGTATAGAAGCTATTTTGATAGATGGAAAAGAGATTCCTAGAACTATGTGGTCTCATTTTAAAAATGTACGAGCCGTAAATATATTTTCTCAACTAAATGATAAACCCTACAATATTACTGCCTATATTGTAGATCTATCTTAATTATACCCCTGCATACCCCACCATCATATGATGGTGGGTCTTTTTTTAAATAATATTTTTTTCTTAACAATTATTTGATAAGATAATGGTCCCGTACCATATAGGTACGGGATCAAAATATCAATTAAATATATACTATATATATATGAGTGGATTAGGAGGCCACTCGAATGAGTCAAAATTAAATAAAAGGAGGATATTTTTTATGCAAGTAAATACACGAGTACAATATCCGTATTCTGATGAATATGAATACAGAACTCGTCTTGTAAGAATGAATCTTGAGAAAGAGATGCAAAATGACTTGATTACAGGAATGGGATTCCTGATTAAAGAGCCACAAGCATTAAAGAAATCTCTTAAGTCTCCAGACTCTATCTATTCCGAAAGATTTATGAAAACATTGCAAGATGATAATGCATTTGCAGATAAGTTTTCTTGTGAATGTAAAACTTGGCAAGGTATTAATAAGAAAGGATTGATATGTCCATATTGCCATACTGAGGTCAAGTTTATTGGAGATAATTTTGAGATATTTGGATGGATTAAATTAAAAGAGCCATATAAGATTATTCATCCAAATCTATTTAAAGTTATACAGTCATACTTCGGGAATGATAATCTCCAAGCAATCATAGAACCAGATGTAGAATTGAATACTAATGGTACTAAGATGACTTCTTGGGAGAAAAAAGCATTTAAGAAGAAAATGGCTAATAAAAAGAAGTTCACTAAACATTCTAATTCAGATAAGACATATGCTGGAATTGGAATGCTGCAGTTTAAAGAGAATTTCGATGAAATATTAGAGTACTTCCATAAGAAGAATGGTACTAAGAAGATTGATCAATATGAAATGATTATTGAAAATAAAGAGAATATCTTTACTGGTGCTATTCCAGTATTCTCTACAGGAATGAGACCATTCAAAGTAGAGAATGGAGTATTCACATTTGAAGGAACAAATGCTATCTTTAATATCATGGCAAAGTTAGCAGGAAAAATAAATCAGGACGAGCTTTCAATGTATAATATATTCAAGTATCGTTCTACATTGCTGTGGGATTTACAAGATAGATATAATGCTCTTTATACAGAGATAGAAAAGACTCTTGCACAAAAGAAAGGAAACATTAGACTTCTTATCGGAGGTAAATGCTCATTTACCAATAGAAGTATTATCGTTCCAGATTTAAATCTGAGAATTGATGAGATTAAATTACCATATCATGCTTTAGTAGAGTTATTACAACAGACTATTGTAAATATACTTAAGCATACATATAACTGTACGTATTCTAAGGCATATAGTATATGGTATAAAGCTCAATTGTTCCCAAATGATATGGTAAGACAAATCATACAAAATTTGATAGATTATACTGGTGGTATAAAAATGTTAGTAAACAGGAATTAACTTGGGTTCGGTATAGCAGAAGAAGATATAAAATAATGCTGTGCTTAAAACTATCCAGAGAATTGCTGGGACCTCGTAAAGCTCTTCTGCCTTAATGGAGACGAAAGTCAGAAACAAGTGAAGAGATGGACTATGCTGAAATAAAAGCCTATATAGAGATATATAGGTGCTAAGGTCTATAAACAATCGAAAATCAGCAGTTGTTAAAACTTATATTGAGATGAAATTTGTTTCCAGTTTTTATGACGTTTTATTTGATTAATTCTGGAAATAGTTTTATCATTGTATTCAATATTTAAAGTATCACATATGGCTTTAAATGAATAATTCATTTCTAAGCATTTACAAATTATATGAACTTGTTCATTTGTAAATACTGCACATACATTATTCTCACCAATATTATTATAAATATTATTAATGATAGCATGATGTATGTTTTCAAGACATGTACACCATTCTAAATTATATAAACGATTATTTAGTTTATTTCCATCTATATGATTAACTTGCATATCCTTATAATTAGGAATAGGATTAAAAGTTATCATTTCAATACGATGAATTAAACAATCTATTGGTGTATTATATATAGTACGTAAGGTCACAATTTTATAACCATGACCTACTAATCTATCTCTAATAATACAATCATATAATTTAGAATATATTCTTCCATAATTACTTACGTAATACCAAGGTTGAATATCAGCTAATATAATAGGAAGCCATTGTTCATCAATATGATACATTCCAAAATTATTGATAAGATTTTTCCTATATCTATAATTAGCAGTTTGCATATGTTCTTGAGTTGGATGTTCACATTTAACTTTACTAAGAGCCATAATTGAATACCCCATTTCTATTTATTATTTAAATAGATGTTATTTGGGATAAGTTTTAATAATTCAACGAGTATGCGCCTTCAAGTGAAGGACAGCACTGGATATCCTCATCTTCTAGGATAATGATGTACTCTCACCTTCTGAGTAATACTCAGAGAAGTTCATAAGAGAACTGCATAGTGATAAACTAAACTATGTGAAGAAATAAGCCAAGTATACAGTATGGTTCTATACTTTGTATGAGATGTATAGGAATAAATGACACATTTACAATGTCTATGCCACTACAAGTCTTACCAGGTTTGAACGCAGATTTTGATGGTATGTAATCATGCCCTCTACTATGGTGACATAGTGGATGCACTCCTTTGAATTGCTGGGACTTACTAAAGCTCTTCTGCCTAGAAATAGGAATCGAAAGATAGAAACAAGTGAAGAGATGGACTATGCTGAAATAAAAGCCTATATATTATATAGGTGCTAAGGTCTATTACAATGGGGAATCAGCAGCGAAGCCTTCCTTAGATATTTCTCATAAAGATAATGGGGTAATGGAAGGAACGTTCAACGACTAAGCAGCTATCAACCGATAGTTCTGTGGAGGAGCATCTCTCTGAGATGAAGATATAGTCTCTGCTTCTAGGGAACTCCTAGAGAAGTTCATAAGAGAACTGCATATGTATAAGGTATCATATGTGAAGATTTCAGGATTGCTTAAATGTAATGTATATCACTAACCAGGAATTTGCTGAAAGGGCAATGGAAACATTTAATCCTCATAATAGCATGATTATTTCTGCTAATGACGGACTTTTAAATAGTCAGGTAAACCTGTATAAGGATATTCTGATTACTAGTAATGATTTATTGGGATTAAGCAGAGATGCTTATACCGATGAGGACAAAGCTGAGATAGAGGCTATCTTATCTCAAGCTTAATAATTGGAGGCGAGGATAATGGATTTTAACAAAGTTAAGTATTTGAGAGTTTATTTTCAATTAGGATTAAGCTATACAGTTATAATGCTAAATATTGAAAAGTATAAACCACAAATAGTTGAGTATCCATTATCCTCGGTTATCCATGGTAATAAACCAATAGATACACCAAGATATAAAATTACTCATGGATCTTTAAGAGGAGTAATTCGTCCTATATTGATGTATGAAGAAGTTGTAATGGATTCTTGTGAAAATATATATTTTATAGAAAAACGAGGATCTGAAGAAACTGTAGTATTAACTGAAAGTGCTAAAAAGAGAATTTTAGATACTGTTGGAAAATGGGCAGAGAAGAATTGGCAGGAAATGCCTACTCATATTTAGCCTGAAACAACAGTCTGAGAAAGAGGTAAAACTATGATTCACGCTTTAGATGAATTACCATCAGTAGGAGATCAGATAATATCTGCTGAGAATCCTATGAGCGAATTTGAGAAGCTACAATGTGTTCTTATAAAACCAGATGAAGAAGATCCAAATATTATATTTGCTTTCTTTACAAATTTGGATTCACCTTCTTTAAATGATAAAGAAGAGGATGGAATAAAGTTCTATTGTATGAAAGGATATTCAAATTATTAGGAGATAAATAATATAGTTGAATTTGTAAAAAGAATTATGGATATAATTCAATCTGGAAGTAATTAAGGAGTTTAAAAGATGATTTATAATCTTGATGCTATTAAATTAAGATATGAAAATGAATTTATAGAATTGGTAAAGAAACATAAGGTTCTTGAGAATTTATTAGATAGTAAGTATTTGCATTATACTACTGATCTTATTTATAGTAGAACAAGTAAAAAGTATACATTCAATGTTACTTTTGTTCCTATAAATGAAAAAGAACCATATATGACTATTCCATTTATTAATTGTGGGCATGCTAATGGTTATATAATAGCTCCTGATAATGAAGAAGAAGAATTAAGAATAGTTGATTATCTTAAAAATGTATTATAATTATAAAAAAAAATAAGTGAAAGTTATTTCACTTATTTTTTACCAGTTTGATTATCATCTATGTAATAATGAAGTTATACTTCTGGTTTTTAGAATCAAATTTTTAGTGACTAATTATAAAGTATATTCTTAATAACCTTTCTATAAAGAATGGGTTATTAAATATTGTATTAAATCAATTATCTGAATTATCATATCGCCTATGGATATTAAATCCCAAATTGATTTAATACGTATGAATGACTTTATTAAATTAGCCATTCTTGACACCTCCTTTCTAGGAGATTGAATAGGGTATAGTTGGTACCTATACCCTATTCATATTTATAGTATCTCTAAAATTATTTAGTTTAACACAATAACTCCCTCTGCCCAATTAGGGCAGAGGGAATAGTTTTAGTTTCTTACAACTTTACTTTGCATATATGGAGTAATACGGTGTTCTTTATCTTCCCGTAATTTCATTATAGTTTCATTCAGATATTTATTATCCACATATAGAACTAGATGAGATTTTATATTAGTCATAACTGTATTAGTCTTTATTTCATAATTCTCCCAATCTATTTCTAATGGAATCTCTTTACCATTATTAAAAAGCTTCATATCTATAAATAATCCAGGAGATAAGTATATACTCTTAGTATAATCAATCGCTTTTCTAAGATCCCCTAGGAGTTCTATGAATGAAATAGTTAATGGAACTTTTTCATTAAAGTTTTCTTCATCATCTATATATTCGGTAGTAATAAACTGGTTCCAACCCTTATCATTAGTTTTTGGAATACTAAGTACAGGGAAGTCTTCCAGTCTAATAATATCGCTCTCTTCAGGAGAAGTCTTAAGAAATTCTTTGGTCTCAAAGTAGAAGTATACAAAGAACTTAGGACAAGGGAAATGTACATCTACATCAAACTGTAGATTGAAGTTATTCATAAGATGACCTTGTCTTTCTCCTTCATCTATTTGTATATCTGAGATACGGAAATGTACATACATCTTAGGAAGCTTTACAAAGTACTCTTTATTTCCAGTTCCATTTCTTCTCTTATACATAATAGGAAGTATAGAATTCTTATTCATATGACTAAGAAATTCTGTTGAGTCTTTAATATTATAATTAGAATCCAATTCAAATCCATTATCCTTAGCAACTTGAGCCATTAATTTCATAGGAAGATGAAAGTCTAAATCTACTTCTCTTCCCATAGTAGCACCTGCTCTAAATTTTATTTGCATGAAGTCATATAAATCTTGTGCAGATGCAAGAGTAGGCATTTTGATTCTTATATTAAACTTCATCAATAGCTGTTTGAAGTCTAATGCTATAAAATCATTAGTCTCAAAGTTTCTATAGAAGGAAGACTCTAATTCATATCTATTATTAAATATATTACCCCCATATGGATACAAGTCTACCATTTCAGAATTATAGTCATAATCTATGGTAGGAGTAATAGTATAGCAAGGAGTATTTCTTTTTAGAAGCTGTTCTCTAGTGAGTCTTCTAAATTGATCAATTACATGTGATCCATTTATATATGCAGATTTAAAGAATCCATCTACAAATGCAGATGCAAACCATTCCTTTACATATTCTATACAGAGAGAATATGAATGATTTCTAGATGGAGTAACAAGAGAAGACTTCATCTGAGAACGATGTTCTCTAACTACTTTAAATGGATCTGTTTTTACTTTTACATTTAAGAATGGAAAATCATGAATTGTAGCTTTCTTTTGTTTTATATTCATAATATACCCTCCTGCATTCTTCTTATTCAGAGGTCGAGAAGACTTAAGATTAATAGGCTAAAATACAGGAGTTGATATAAATGAAGATACCTACTATATCTCAGATGGTAGATGAAAATACAGTGGCTTATTGACCATTTGATGGTAATAACACAGATTATGTTGGTGGGGGTGGGTCATGGAGACGTTCTATTGGATTTAATTATTATTACTTAAGTGATATTCAAAGATACGCTGCATGTGTTTTAGATTCGAATAATTTCTCATTAGGATCAACGATTTATAATAATATAAATTCTACTATAGATTGTATATTTAGATCAGATCCGTCTTTTGGAAGTAATAATGCCACATATAATTTTATACTTGGATTTGGTAAAACACCATATGATACTTCTCAAGATTATAATGTTAGAGATCCTTATATAACTTCAAATTTAAATATTTATCATAATTTTATAGATTTGAGTCAAGCAAATGGAGATCGAGTATTTGTAAAATATTATACAAATCTAAAAGATGGAAATTATCACCATTATGCTTGTACAATTGAAAATAATTCATTGTTTAAAGTATATCTAGATGGTAAAAAGATATTGGAGTATACACGTAGTATTGGAAGCGATTCAATATTTGCTATTTATATTCAAGCAAATTGGAATGGTACAGTGCCATCTGTATGTATACTTAACTATAGAGTTTCTAAAGGTCTTAGATGGACTAAAGATTTTGAAGGTCAAACTCCTATGGATGATATTCGTTGGACGATAAAAGAAAATAATGATAATATGTATGGTGTAAAGAAGGGATAGAATGAATGTACGAGGAATCGAATATTATGATATAATTGATTGGGGGGGGGGACAACTAACCGCTCTGCTAAAACATATTTGGAATATTCTCCTTGGGTAGTAGATACAGCTAATATGTATCAATATGGTGGTTTATATATACATGCTTTAGCATTTAAATATACTTTGTTTAATGGTAATGATATATGGGTAAATTTTAGATATAGTTTTATACAGATAATTAGATATAATGGTCGTGGTGATGGAGAAAAAATTGGTTATTTTATGCCACATATAAATTCTACAGGAACTAATGCTATTACAGATGAATACATATATACTGATTCTACAGCTATGCCTTATAGCAATGGTAGAACACCCGCACCTGTGTTTGCTAGTTTAGGATCTAATCCTAATACTTTATCAGTAAATAGTTCTAATGCATTATGTGAATCTAATAGTAATGGTATTAATATAGGTAGAACTGCTTCTGGAGAATATAATAACTTTAGTGTACATATAGTAGATAATACATTTGATTTCTATATGAATGGTAATCACTTAGGTACTAGAAGTGGAGATAATTATAAATCATTTGTTATTGGTCATTGTTATGGTGGTAATTCTGTAAATGCTAGAAATCTTTATTCTTCTATAGAATATATTACTCTTACTGATCAAATGAGTACAGATGTTCCAAGACCACCATATATATTAGATGAGAAAGATAATGAAGTGTATGGTTATAAAAAGGAGGTATAAAATGAGTAAATTATATGAGCTTATTGATAATGAGATCAAAGAAAAGGGATCATCTAAAAAAGAAATATTAGATTATATTAATAAAAAGCATATATCTAATTATGGTAAAGAAATTACATCTGAAACCAAATTCATTTCAGAATTAGTATTGAAAAAGATAATTAAATACAGAAAAGAACATCCTGGTTCTAACTATAATAAAACTATTGGTCTTATTGTATATAAATATGTAGGAGAACTAGTTACTGAAATTAGAGATATAAAGTCTAATATATTTACTAGGATTCTCTTTTTCTTCTTTAAGAAACGTATGGTTAAATAATCTAATCCCTCTACCAAATTGGTAGAGGGATAAATTTTGATTGGTAAAAAATAAATTAAATGTATACTATATATATGAATAAGAGAGATGTGATAATATATTTTAAGTCTTGTTTTTGTGACTTCCTTCATATGTACTGGGTTGTTACAAATTCAGTTTCACTGTCAGCTACACTTAGATTATTAATATATCTCTCTTATTCATTGCTATTCCTTTCTTTTATGTACAGGCAGAGTAGAATATTTCTATTCTGCCTAACTATTTAAAATTTACACATTTTTGTAAGGAGGAGACTGACTTTTATGTTTCAAAAAGTAACAAAAGAATTTTTAGAGAGTATGACCAAAAAGCAAATCATTGAGTTCATTGAGAAAATTATTGATGAACGAAATAAGAAAGAGGATGAAAAATTCGAGGATTATCAAAGAGTTCTCGAAGAAAACCAAATTCTAAAGAATAGGTTGCAAACTATTCAAAAGATTGCTGGCGGAAATGTAAAAATTCCAGCTACTCTAAATACTGCACTTGCTGATCAGGCTTTTGGGAGGGAATAATAATGGATATAGATGTTATTAGGCCATTTTTAAAGCTAATGTATTATGAGTATAAAGCTGTCTGGGCTGGGCAGTTATCATATGAAGAGTTTATAAAGAGAAGAGATTTAGATGAATATGAAGTATTTGAACTTGAAATTCCAGAATCTCTTATTTTATTCTTGTATAATAAGAAAACTCATAAGCTTTATACAAGAGGCAGAGCATCAGTAGATACTGTCATCCGTGTAATGAGAGAAAGATTAAATGACAGTGTTTTTGAAAAGGTGGTGCAATAATATGATAACTAATAATGATATCATTCGGATTGTCCCAAAAATCTGCAAAATAATGAAACCAAGTATTATGGTTTCAATTGTAGAAAATAAGAAAGACCCAGCTCCTAAATATATTGAAATTGGTATACGTTTCAATATTCATACAGGATGTATTGAAACAAATGCCAAAATAATCAATGAAAGATTCAGCGATATTAATGATCATCAATTGATCATTGCTATTGGTCAGGAAGTTAGACAAGCTGATCAATATTATTATCTTTGGAATAAAATTGGAAAGGATGGAACGAAAGTCCTTTGCATGAATCCAAAGTTCAGAAGTTATTTGACTTCAGATGCTGGAGCATCCGCAGTAAATGCGATGCTCCAGATTACATCTGGAAAACCAGCCGAATTTAAACCTCTTGAAATTTTACTTTCTGATGAAGTAATTCTTAATGGTTTCAAGGGATTACATTTTACAAACAATAATAGGAGGAAATAATCATGGAAAGAAAATATGACCTGGTTAAACAGGATATTATAGCTTTTGAGGATTTGAAGACACTTGATCCAGATATAAGACCATTTATATGTACAACTTGTTATACGTATGAAGCTTATCCTGCTAAGCTTAAAATTATAAATGAAATCACTAAGCAGGTTACCACTTTTAATGGTAAATTTTGTGGTAAACGAGTAATGTTTAAGATTGATCACGAAAAAGGATTAATTACCATTGAAGGTATAGTTAAACCTCCAAAGAATCCATTAAAGAAACTCTTTTGGGAGAAAGGATTTACTGGAGCTAGAAGAGTAGATTCATACTCAGATATAAATAACTCATTAAGATCTTCTTTTTATATAAGAGATGATAATAATGATATAAGACATTTTTCCGATTTATCTGATGTAGATACTACTAAAATAGTATTGTCATTAGAACCAGACACAAAAACTTGGTGGGCTTCTGAAGATTTGACTTTAGAAGAAGCTAAATCAATTCTAAGTAAATTTAATGATTGTAAAGTATAAGGAGGATAATATGTATATATATGCTGTAAATATAGATAAAACAGTCGATTTCCAAGGAGAATTATACTTTAGTAGAATTGCTAAAACTGTATATATGTATACTGCAGATGAGAAATCTATCAAGATATATAAAGATGATATAGTTGATGCTCCTGAATTGAAGTTTGAATTCAAAGGAAACTACATTGGGAAGAAATGTGTGTTTCGTATTGATCATAAAGATCGGTTCAAATTTCTTGGTGAAGCCAAACCACCAAAAGATCCGATAAAGAAATTATTCTGGGATCATGAATTCACTGGAGCTAGAAGGTTCAAATCTATAGAAGAATTTAATAAATCGGTTATCTCTGAAAAAGAGTGGTTCGAAAATGGATTTAGTATTCCATCGGTTGAAACTCAAGAAAAAGCTAAGGAGTATTTCAAGCATATTCTTACTTTTATAAGAGATACTACTGATAATAATAGTATTAAAAAGAAGGATTACTATGGCGATTTTCATTTAACCGCCTGTGGTAATAATCCTATAGTATTACATATAAATACTAAAAATAAATCATGGTGGGCTTCTGAAGATTTAACATTAGATGAAGCTCAACTAATTTTAAACGAAATGGTTTAAATTAGGAGGATAAGTAATATGAAAAAGATTGCAATGAAAGATGGAGATCAATTCATTTTGGATACTAATGATGTGAATTATCAAATGTATATAAATTTGCTAGAAAAACATCATGATTATCAGATATGTGATGCAAAAGATATTAATGAGGTCACATTGTATTATAATTGCAAAGCTTATTTCGATTCTGATGGAGAATATGAAATAAAAGATGGAAGATCATTCCATCTTGATTATGATTTGATAGTACTCAATAAGCCAAATTTCCCAATTAGTAAGGAAATAACTAAACAGTCATATGATGGTAAAGACGGAATTAATTTCACTTTACCAATATCTGTTTCTTTAGATGGAATAATAAATGTGGCTTCAGATTTTTTATCTAAGTTATATCCTGAAGAAGATAAGCCAGTAGGAGTGGTAGAGCCAGAATATATCTATGCTATCTATTCTTATAGAATTGATTGTGATGGAGATAAAAAGGTAACTCTTCCTTACTATACTGAGGATATTAATGCCGTTAATAAATTATTGAATATCGAAAATGATCTTTATAAATTATATGCAAATAAAAGGAAAAAGGAGGAATGGTATGAAGTATCTGAAATAGATATAAAATCCAATAAACATACTGTTGACTTTATAAAATCAACAACTGAAAAGATTACATTAGAAGATGTAAAGAATATTATTCCTAGGGTAAAAGCTTACCTAACTAACACATATCACGATGGGTTTGAGAAATATTATTCTAGTGAGATTAATGCAACATTTTATGCAGGATTTTTTCCTATACAGCCTAAATTAAAATATCGTAAAAGCATGTCTATTGAGCATATTGATACATATGGGAATTTACATATAGAGAATGTATATGATGTAAATTTAAAAGACTCTATAGCGTCAAAATTTAATATGTTTTATAGTCTCATAGAAAAAGCTAAAAAGAAAATAATATTTCATAATGCTCAAATGCTTAAAACACATGATAGGTGTTAATACATGGAATATAATTAAAGTTTCCCCCTCTACCATTTTGGTAGAGGGGATTTATTTTTTAGTGATATAATTTACTTCCTATTTTAATTGTACGAATCATTGTACTGATATAATCCTTATCAGTAGTAAAGTGTTCATACTTCTCAGCAAGTTCTTTAATCTTAGGAGCTCCATTAAGCACACATAGATCATATCTACTAGTAAGAGACTTAGTAATCTTAAATAGACTGTCTGTAATATTTAGTACCCAACTCTGTGGTATAAGTTTACCATTTACAAATATCAACAGAGTTTCATTTGTATACATTCTATCCATATATCTACTCTGAATAGGAATATATCCAGATACAGGTAACCAAGCTACAGATCTAGTAGCTAATGTACCCATATAGAAGATTACTACAGTCAGATGCCTATCAGTAATACCATACATAGAATCATTAAAGATAAGTTTATTATTTACATTATCTATTGTATAGCGTTCTCTATCTATATAAGTATTACCCATGAATACCATAACTCTTCTATGAAGATTTACAGATCTATTGAATGGAGATTCAATATCTACTTCCATTTGTCCATCTTCTAACTCATAATGCATTTCATGTTTAGAAATATGAGAGTAGTTCTTATTATGAAGGAACTCAAATATTACATGTTTACCATTATAAAGCTTATCTTCAACGTACCCAGTGAATGTAATAGTACGTTTATCAGCACTTATATTATATTGATATGATGGAATAAAAGCAGAACCAATAGAAACTAAGAATGGAGAATCTTCCATATCCATAAAATCTAAATTAGGATATGGGATTTCATATGTAAATTCATTTGGATTGGTGATTTCTATACATTTTTCTTCCCAATAGATAAGTTCCCCAGGATTAAGTGGATCACCTGGGAAGTTGTTATAGTAATCATTATCTTTATAGAATAAGACTATTTCAATCCATCTATCCTTTAAGAATTCATCAAATCCATATTTTAGAGTAACTATATTATCTTTAAATGTATATCTATCAAACTCCAACCAAGTTCCATTTATGAATAATAAGAAGTTATATGCTTTAAATTTAGCATGCATAAATTCTTCTACTGGAATTGTAAAGGTATTAGAATCTTCTTCTAATCTTACTCCATAATGAATACATTTTACATGCATATCATTTAATTTTTTAGTAAACCTACCATTATCATTCTTATTCTTTACATTTACAAACAATAGATTCTGACCAACATTGATATTATCTTCTAGATTGTAAATGTTAATCTTAGTTCTATCACCATTTAAAGTATATCTAGTTTCAGAAAGCAATAAACTACCTAAGAAGATAAAGAGATTATCATGAGATATATTAGAAGGAATATCAAATTCAAACTGACCATCTTCTACTATTGGAACTTTAGCAGTCTCTACAACTATATTATTCTCAGATATTTCATATGGAATAATATCTTTTGGTACAGCTAAAGTAACCTTATAATCTTCTTCTATCTCTTCATCTAAGAAAGTTATTGTGTTACCAGATATAATATATCTCTCTGGATCTATATAAGTAGAATTAATGAATACCAATATTCCTTCATTAGTTGCTGATGGTATATAATCACTAAATGTAATTGTAGTAGTATCAGCACTTGCAACTGCAGTATAGTAGTCATAATATACTATATTATCAGATGGGATAGCAGTATCTAATTCTTCTTCAACCTTAAATTTTGGATATACAAAGGTTATAGATTGCCCTTTTAATAGATAATCATCATCTGGATTTACGAATGTAATAGTTCCTGCATCTGAATCTATTGTATATCTTTCTTTCTTAATATACATAGATCCTTGAATACAGAAGAAAGTATCATAAGTAAGAAGAAAATTCTTATATGGTTTAGGAACACTGAATGTAATTTGATGATCTTCTTTTGCATATACTTTCATACATTCTATAACCAGATCACCCAATACTTCTATTCTATTCCCAGGAATTGATGATACATAATATACATCAATAATTTTCTTAGAATTAGAAGTATCAGAATAATAGTATAAGTTTTCAGATACTTCTATTGTATTTTCTTCTCCATCATTGATATTAAAGTTAAAGTATATAGCTCTTTTCTTTATTTTATTATTTGATAATTTTGGAAGTACTACTTCATAATCTGCTTGATTTATATACAACCCGTTATAGAAACACATGTAATTCTTTTTATTATATGCAGTTTCAAATTTATCTGATAGCTCTAGTACATTACTTTTGATAACATATCTTTCATGAATAAACTGATACTTAGAGCACATATATAATTTAGTATTTGCGAATTTTTCAGGGTTTTTCAATTGAATTGTATTAGTATCTAAAAGAGTATGACTAATTGGATATAAGAATTTATCAGTATTATTATCTGTAAGAATTGTAATCTCTTCTGGAGGAATCCAAGTGGCAGATATATCTATAATACCATCTGGATCAGAATGTACATCATATTTACCATTAATTACACTCTTAAAGAAAAGTATATTACACTTTTCAAATACTTTATCTCCAATATAGAACTTAAAGCAATGAGCATCATAATCAATATGATTATTAATATAACTATCTGCTATACCATCAAAGAAAATTATTGGATATGATGTATGTGGATAATCAAAATACATATCTCTACGAATATGTACAAATCCTTCTTCATCTTGCTCAAACTCATCTAAAGTAAACTCATGAGAATTCATATTCTTCATGTGATGAACTAATCCTGAATACTTAGTATGAGCTGTATCCCAAACATAATCTTCACCAGTAGCATGATTTATATCATATTCAATATTTTTATCATGAATAAAATCAAAATCTCTATCTAGAATATTAAGATCAATACTATCTTCTACATTCTTTGTACCAGCAAGAAGTTTCTTTGTAAATGATTTATTTCTTGGAAGTGTAGAGATAGATTCTCTTTTTGGAACTCTGATGCTATATAATACTATCAAATGTTTAATATTATTATGATTAATAGTAAGAAGATTACCATTATTAAAATGGATACTATTACTATCATACAAAGTTCCATCATTATTGAATATAAATACATTATCTTGATTAAGATATCTTTCTAAGTCTATTCCAATATCATACTTATTAAAAGTATTTATATCATGGAATTCAATACCTCCAATACGCTCATCAGCAGAATAGAATAAAATATCTCCATTTTCATCATATAATCCATCTTGATTAAAAGAGAATAGTTTCATTCCATATGCTGGATCTCGACTAATAGTATTATAATATACATTAAATGGAATAGATAAAATTTTCACTGAATTAATAGGGATATCTCTATCCCTATTAATCAAGAAAGTTATATACACATCACTCTTAATAAGAGTAATTTTATCCCAAGGAATGAATACATTATCTAAAAATAGAAGAAATGGAAATGTTTTTCCTTCATCATATAATTCTTGCATACTACCATCAATAAAACGATAATCTCTTTCATTAGTAAAGATCTTATTAGAAAATCCTTCTTTTTGAAATTTGATTACAACTTCATATGGATTTCTTGATACTGCATATTCTTCATTCTTAAAATATGTATTATCAGATGGTATTTTCCAAGCAAAATCTAACCATACAGGAATAAGACCTTTCTGCAACTTACTTTCGGAAGTATTGGTACAGAATCTTTTCCATTCAGTAATAGCATCCATTTCAGTTTGCATGGAATGTACTATTTCTACTTCTGAATAAGCTGACATGGCTATACCCCCAATAATTAAATATTATCGATTATATATTTTGCATATTGAACCATAGACTTACCACAAATCTTTTCAATAGTCTTCTGGTTATTCAGATATGCACCTACATATGCATTTGTAAGCATACTCTGAAATGCTGGCATATATTCAAGAGCAAATACTGTACTTGGATTAAACAGATACATCCATTTCTCTACTACAATATCTACAGTAAGTTTATCAATCTTGAATATATTTCTAATCAATTTAATAAAGCTCTTCAATTCTTTGAATGCTTCTGGATCCTTGATAGTAAACTGATATGTATTTTCCTTAATATCAGTAATACCTGCATTCTTCTGAGCAATCTTTCTAGAAGTTTCTTCATCTCTACAAGCAATACCTTCGAGATAATATCTAGAAGCAAGATACATGCATTTATCTCTATTAGCTTCAGATACAGAAATCTTTGCTATAAAATCAATTACATATGTAAAGAGCTTAGCAAAGTTAAGAGACTCTAAAACTGTAGAATCTCCACCAAATGCAAGCCCATTAGTATATGCCATATGACAATATCCAGAAATCAAATAACTAAGCAATGCTTCTGGATTAGTTTTCCAACCTTTTTCTCCTCTATGAATTACAGAAGTGCAATCAATGAATAATTTTCTGTCCTTCTTATCCTTCCTAGAAGTTCTAGGGTCAGCAGCTACTAATACTTTAAAGAAAGTAGGAAGTGGCTTAGCAGGATAATAAAGAACTGTTTTAGGTGATGTAAGTACCTGAACGATATGAGAGCTTACTCTTGCTCTTTTAATATCTACCAATACATCTTCATTAAACTGAGGGGATACTTTATCAATAAAATCATCACTCATAAGAGCATCAAAAATCATAGTATTATACTTTGGATATTTAGTGTACAAATAACAATCAGCGTAAGTTTTAACTTTCCCAGGATTCTTTAACATTTTGGAATCATCCTTTCTAAACTACTATGTTACTACGATGTTCACCGATTAATATTGTTAAGATTTTATTAATTCCAAGACTGTAAGATAATTCGAACTAGATAGAGGGTTAGAGAATGAATAATGATAAATTTAAACTAAAAGATATATTAGAACTTGATAGAAGTAGTTTTGAGAGTTCTTATACATGTGATGATAATGTAGTTCCTAGAGTAACTCAAATTATATCTGCATGTATGCATGAAGATTATATAGTACAATGGGCTAACTCTTTAGGATTCAAACATAAGTCTTATAAAGAAACTCTTAATATATATGCTGATTATGGTACAGTAGTACATGAAGCATTAGAGAAACATATTAAGGGAGAAGAACTTCCACCAGATGTTCCAATGAATCCAATAAACGCATTTGAAAAATGGTGGGCTCAAATATCTTCTAATAATGAAGTTAAAGTACTTGGTCAAGAGTTTAAACTCTCTTGTCCATATTATGGTGGCACTTATGATATGCTTCTCTCTATAAATGGAAAACCATGGTTAATTGATTTTAAGATTAGTACTCATATTAGTTTTAGATATTGTTTACAATTAGCTGCATATAGAGAGATGTTACGATATAATAATATTGCAGATGTATCTGGTGTACTAGTACTTAGACTTTTTAAAGATAAGCCATTATTCGAAGAGTTTATATTAGATATGAATAATCCTGATCATAAGATATTCTTAGATAATTGCTCTAAGATGTTTCATTCTATGGTATACCAATATTGGTGGAGACATGCTTTAGAAAAGGAATATCAAAGAATATACAAAGAAGGGAGAAATCATCTAAATGGATAAAGATGAAGATAAACTTCTTAAAGAGATGATGGAGATAAATATGCTTTATTTGATATTTACTAAGTATGCGAATAAACTCTATCCATTCGACTTTGGATGGAAGAGATATTTTAAAACTATTAGTAAATTTTACTACTTTAAAAAGATGAGAAAAGAGATTCGAGAAGTAGTTGCAAAATCAAATCTTTATGATTTAATTATAGATTGGCTTGGATTGATTACTTATTGTAAGAATACTCAAGGAGATGAATATGATAAATTCAGATTGTATAATTCAAAGATGAATAACAATAATTATTCATATTCATTAGTAGAATCAGAAGATAAAAAAGAAGTAGAATACTTCGAAATTAATTTAGAATATCCAAATAAATTTTCTCTAAATATTCAGAAGAGTAGAAAGAGTATAGCAAAAGAAAATAATAAGGGAATGCAAATTACTCTTACTTATTCTAATGCTGGAGCAGTTAAAACAATAGATAATTCTACTCATTTCACTGTATATAATAATGGAATGGTTTCATCTGAATATAAAGAGTTATATAAAAATATAGAAAAATTAATAAAAGAATATATATTCTTTGTTGTAATGCATGATCTACATTTCATTATTCCTAAAATAGTATGGAGGGACGAAGACGATGATTCTGGACGAAATATTGGAAGCTAAAGCAGACTCAACTAATCCTTGGTTAGATATGATTATGGAATATCAGAAGAAGGGTTGGTGGAATAGATATAATAAAAGAAAGCAATTAAGAAAGGTTAGTAAAACCACTACACCTACTATTGAAACAATGGTAGATATGGCTGAAACTATTCAATCATTTGGCAAGTATCTCTTTTATGATAATAATAAAGATACTGCAACTATTTCATCATACAAAAAGAATAAATCTAATATTATTGTATTTCTTATTGATAAAAAGAAACCAGAAGGTTTGAAGTGTGTATTAGATATTAGTAATACTATGACTGTAAAGATGACTATAGTAACTAGCTCTAATGAAACACAGTATTCTACTTCTTGGAATTCTAGTTCAGTTTCTAGTGTAATACAGCATAAGTATGATGAATATTTATTTGAAAACATTGTTAATATTCTTATGGAAAGATTCTTTGATCTTGTTATAAGTTACATTTAATATAAAAATCCCTCTACCCAAAGGTAGAGGGTAATCTTTGTTTTAGAAATATACTATATATATGAGTGCATGTAAGTGTAAAATTAAAAATATAATAAACACTTAGATGTATGAAATAAAAAGAGGAGGTAACTAGAATGGGAGAAAAGTTACTTAAATTACTTGATAATGAAAGAGCATACCATCAAGAGAAAGAGAATTCAAGTTCAAGTACTTGGGATAGAGGATTTCATAATGGTAGTGCTACAGAGATATGTAAAATTCGTGGTGAAGTAGTGATGTTTATAAAGAAAGTAGAGGCTCTTGAGAAGGAACTAGACGAATTGAAAGGAGCTTAAATATGAAATTAAATAGTTTTATATTATTATCTATTGATAATACTAGTACTGATGAAGCATTACGTGAAGTATTTATTGGTAATGAAGCTATTAAAGATTTAAGAAAATATATTAAAGATTTTATACTTGATAGAATTGAAAATGGTAAATATAGATCTAAGATTGAGTTATTTGATGAATTAGATTCAGATGATGTTTCAATGACTGTACGCAGTTTTTTAGAAGATGAATTACCTTGGTACAGAGGAGCTACTGATGTAGAATATTTAAGAAACTATATAAATGAATATTTAAAACATAACCCAGGTAGATTTGATGTACCAGATAACTATGTTATGTGCCTTATTAATTTTAGAATAGCTGAGTATGAGTTTCTTATAGAGGTTAAGGGATTAGGATATCTGTGTGATTTTGAATAGTATAGGAGGTAATAGTTTTGGCAGAAAAAATTATACCAGTAGATTTAGTTGAACAACACAATACTGATATGATTGAGTACAGTACATATGTTGCATTGAAAAGAGCCATCCCAGATTTAAGAGATGGATTAAAGAGTGTACATAGACGTATTTTATATACAATGTATTCAGATTTACATAAGTATCCTAATACACCATATGTAAAATCTGCAAGAGTTGTAGGTTCAGTAATGGGTCTGTATCATCCACATGGCGATAGCAGTATCTATGATGCTATGAAACCTATGACAAATGATTTTGAAATCAAGGTACCATATTTAGATGGTAATGGAGCATGGGGTAATCCATTAGGATTGAAGGCAGCAGCTCCACGTTATACAGAGACAAAATTATCTGAATATGGATATGACTGTATCATTGGTGATTTGAAACAATCATCTAATGCAGTAGATTATGAGGATAACTATTCTGGAGAAACACAAGAACCAATATTCCTTCCATCAGCAGTACCTAACCTACTGATCAATGGTTGTAAAGCAATTGGTTCGGGTACCTCAGTATCTATACCTAGACATAACTTCAATGAAGTTATTGATGCTACTATAGCATTGATACATAATCCAAATATGGATATTGTATTAGTACCAGATAACTGTATGCCTACAGAGATTATTGATACAGATTGGGTTACTATATCTCATACAGGTCGTGGTAAGTTCCGTGCTAGAGGAATTGCTGAGATATGTGAATATGAAAACAAGCCTGCTATTTGTATTAGAAGTGTACCAGACTTAGTTTTCTTTGATAGTATCTCTGATGCTATTGAGAAGATGATGCTTGCTAATAAACTGCCTCAGATTGATAAGGTAGTAGATAAGTGTGAAGAGAATAAGATGGAGATATATATTGTACTTAAGAAGGGATCTGACCCTAACTTTGTACGAGATATGTTATACACATCTACAAATCTTGAAGCAGGTATTGGTGTAAACTTTGAGGTACTTGTTCCAACTCCAGAGAGTAGGAATATACCTATACCTAAACTTGTATCTTATAAAGAGTATCTCTTAGACTGGATTGAGTTTAGGAAATTAACTAAGTTCCGAATTTACTGTAATCAGATTAGAGATATTAGAACTAAGTATCATCAGATGGAGTTGTACATTAAGGCATTAGAATCTGGTGAGATTGATAATATCATTAAGATGATTCGTAAGCAAAAGGGAACAGATGATAGTTCATACATAGAGTATATGATTAAGAAAATCAAAGGTATTACTGATGTACAGGCTAAGTTCCTTTTGAATACAGATATTAGAAAGCTCTCTAGAGGATATCTGGATTATTATAGACAGAAGAGAGACGAGTATCTGAGCAAGTATAATGTAATCTTTAAGCTTATTAATGATGATAATCTCATTCTTGGAGAAATTGAATCTGAGCTTCTTGAGTTCAAGAAGAAGTATGGAAAACCTAGAATGAGTAAAATCATCTCTAAAGAGGAAGCTTTAAATATTCCTAAAGGTACTTTCCAGATTATTATTACTAATGGTAATTGTATTAAAAAGACTGAGACTGGAGCAAATACTACAGGTCTTGGAGGGGATTATCCAATAGCTGTATTTGATGCAGATAATGCAGATAGTATACTGTTATTTGGATCTCATGGTAAGGTATTTAGATTACCAATAGCTTCTATTCCATTTACCCTTATGGATATTAGAAAGTTATTAAAGAATCTTACTTCTGATATTAATAGTATCATATTAGAGAGTTCATTAAAAGACTTCTCTCATGGTAAGTATAACTTTGTATATACATTGACTCAGAATGGATATATAAAGAGAATGTCATGTGAAGAGTTCTTTAATGTACCTGCTTCTGGTTTGATTTATATCAAGCTTGAAGAGATGGATATTGTTAAAGATGTAATCTTTGCAGATTGCAGACAAGATATATTCTTGTATGCAGGAAATAAAGCATTACGTATTAGAGGAGCTGATACTCCTCATCTTATGAGAAGTACAAAAGGAAATATATCCATGTCAACTAATAGCCCTATGCTTGGCTTCAATGCCTTGGATAAGGGCACTACAGGAGTTGTAGTATTGACAAATAACGGATATGTTAACCATGTATCATTATCTGCCCTTCCATTGAGCAAACGAGCTCGTGCTGGTGCTACAATGATTAAACTTAAGAAAGGTGATACTGTATATAAGATGTTCGATTGTAAAGATGAAGATGTAATCAGAATCTATACAGGTAGAGCAGTACAGGAAGTCCAAGTAGGAAGTATACCATATGGTGCTAGTACAGCAAGTGGAAAGAGAATGTTTCCTAATATGGACAGAGCAGAATTAGTAAGAGTATAATTATTTATCCCCTACCCTTTTGGGTAGGGGATATAGTTATGGAGGAAAAATATGAATGGATAAGTTTGAGAAGCTTGATTGGCCTTTACTAGCAGTATTATTTATTGCTAGTATAATAGGTGGTATAATAGGTAATATATTATATATAATTATAATAAGTCCATTTTTGAAACAAGGGTAAGGAGGAATAATATGGATATTATATTCGAAAAAGAATATTATACACGTACAGATGATTTATATCATGTATCTTATATTTTATTAGATGTAGAATTAGTTAGTTTGAGATGTAAAGAAGATATGGAAGTAAGACCAAAAGGTCTTATAGATACTGAAGCTGTATTGACAGAAAATATAACTGTAACAGCTACATTTAAAGATAAATTTAATAATGAAGATAGTATTGAAATAGCTACTTTAAAAGAAGATTATGATAGTAAACATTTTGATATCATAAAAGATTATACTGAAACTATTAGGTACTTTATCAATGTTAATCGGATTAAAACTATGACAGTAAAAGATATTATATTTTTCTGTAGGGCAACTTTAGAATATGAGCCTATATGTAATCAAGGTAAATATAAATATGCTGAAACAGTAAAAGATATAGTTGAAGAAGTTTAACATTACTCCCTATACCCAAATGGGTAAAGGGATTTTATTTTAAAGGAGGAGTAAATAATTATGGAAATTTTTGGAGTAAATATGTATGGTATATGGGAAAATCATTTGGATTTTAAAAATGGTATTAATCCAAGTGATATCTGGAATGGAGAATGTGAGGATTACATTGAATTAGATAATGGTAAAACTATTCTTTTAGATAGATGTATGACAATTGATGATGAATGGATTTGTGGTTATAGTAATATATTTCCATGGAATCAAAAAGACAATGAAACTCCATCTAATCCAAAAGAAGTTGAAGAAGCATTATGGAAAAAATACAAAGATTATGTTAATATGACACATGAAGAATTTACTAATAAAATCTGTGGAATTAGTGTAGCTACTAACTAATCAAAATAAATACCCTGGGATTTCTCCCAGGGTATTATTTTTACTGCTGTGGTTTTTTATCTCTATTATGTTCCATGATGGTAGTATCAACAATCTGCTGAATAGTATCATCAGGAATAAAGCTCTTAATATAGAACTTCTTGATATTAGCCTTAACCTTAGCAACCAACTCTTGATCTTCACTATTAGGATCAATATAGAGAGGAGTAATGTTCTCTACATGATCATTAGCACTCTGGAACATCTGAGAAGAGTTCATAAGTGCAAGATACATTGGAGGAGGTAATTCTACAGATACACTATCTGTACATTCAAATTCTGCATCATAGAGTCTGGTAAGGAATTTATTCATAATCTTAGTAAACTTAGACTGAATATTATAAACCTTACGCAGGAATCTAGTATTACTCATAGTATAATGAGTAGCGAAGTCAAGCTGTTGTCTAGCCTGAATTACTTCCATAGGAACATCAGTAGAGTTTACAGCCATTTCTTCTAATTGATTCATCAACTCAGTAGGATGCTGAACATCCTGACCCTGCATGATTTCAAATCTAACTGGGGCCTCGCCCGATGCAGACTCAGGTATTACGTAGTCATTGAATCGACCAGTAATATTCATTATATTATTCATATTCTCAATTTGGCGAAGCCCAAAGTTAGATTTCTTAATGAGATTAATAGTATTAAGCAATACACCTGCAATATTTGTATCTACATTTTGCTTTACATAATATACTCTCTTATCATTACCACGAGTAAGAATGGCAATTACATTAGAGATATACAAACAGGAATACAATTTAGCAGGGAATAAAGCTCTATACAGAGCAGAGATTCCTCTATGGGTCTTAGGATCCTTATTGAAGAAAGAATGGATAATATCCTCAGGAGGGATAAAGGTTACACGAATCTTAGAAATTCTTCCTGCTCCATTATGATCCATATTATACTTAAGAATCATATAGATTTCCTGAGTAAGATCCTGATTAGCATTGATGAACTTAGCATCAATCTTATCAGAAAGATCCTTAGCAATCTTCTTAAGGATTACACCATCCTGGTCACTTCTATGCTCTGCTAACTTACGAGCAGTATTACCAGGTTTCAAACCACCCAATGTAGAGGAGAAAGTAAGCTGTTCTACTCCAAGAGGTTTATCAGTCTCAATATAGTAATATCCAAGACAGATATTCTCGATATACAATGGTTTAATCATAGTTCTATCAAGAATCTTAACTACTGCACCTGGAACTTTGATATTAGCAGATTCTCTTTCTTTTTTATTAGTAAGCTGCATTCCATCCTGAGCAATCTTATCTACTTCATACATAGACTTCTTAAGTTTCTCATCAGAAAGATTATCTTCAAATTCTGCTTTCATATTTTTATCTTCTAAGAAAGCTTCAGTAATAGAAAGTTCAGAAGCTTCATGTAGTATATTATTTACTTTATCATGAGTCTCAATTACTTCATTAATAATACCACTACGATTTATTTCAACTTGAATACCAGAATGCTTCTTCATAAAAGAAGCAGATGGAGAAGAATGATACTCTAACTGTACATCTTCATCTATAATTTCTACATTCTTACCAGTCTTAGTTTTAATCGTCTGAATTGTTTGTTCAGTTAAAGAGCAATAGAATGTAGACTCACTAAGATCATCCTGATCTGCAGTAGTAATATTCTTACCATCTTTATCAAGAATACGTTCTAATGCCTTCTTATAAGGTACACAATAGATATAGCACTCACCAAGTCTATCTGTTTCCTCATAAATTCGATCTATAATATTATCTAGATCATACTTAGTTCTCATTTGTTTGATATTATGCTCTACGTTTACTTCGGACAGGTCAGAGGATGAAGAGGTAATATTAAGAGCATCTTTTGTAAAGTGGTCAGCAGATAATACAGCTTCTTTTCTAGTATCCAAAGCATCATGAAGCTTAGGCATATACTTAAGAATTACTTCATACTCTTTATCTGCTTCTTTAAGAAATACATTCTGAGAATATAATTCCATAACATTATTCATTGTAGAATCATTCTCAAATGTCTTTATAATATTACGAATAGTAGATGAATCATTCTGAAGATGATTCAATCTAGTATATAATGAAGATATATTAGAAATACCTACATTTGAATTATTATAGTTAATCAGATTATCTATTGCTTTGTGCATACGAGCACGAAGATAATCATTAGTTCTAGATACCTCTGGGGTATTAGCATGTATATCACTATATAATTTATCTAATGAATCTTGTACATTATTCTCTAATTCTTTTATCTTACCCATATTCATCTGAGGAAGATTCTTATCGTTTTCAGCCATCAATATTTCCCCCTTTTCCTGATTACTACTCTGTCTTAAGAGTACTAATATAATGGAATTAAATATATTCTCAAATAATTATTTTTTATAGTTTCACATACATAATAGTAGAGAGGTGATACAAAATGACCTTAGTTGAGGCACATATAGCAGATATACATTTCGGAGCAATAGAACCGAATTTACAATATAAGATATTACAAGAACAATTTTTGCAGCACTTGCACGAGTTGCAAGTGCTCGATATTATTTCTATAAATGGAGATCTATTTGATCATAGATTTTTAGCAAGCTCAGATGCAATCATGTATGCATCTATGTTTATTCAAGAACTCATAGAAATAGCTAAAGAAAAGAATGCTACATTAATCTTAATCTCTGGTACTGCATCTCATGATGCAGACCAATTAAAACTGTTTTACCATTATATTGGACCAGAAGTAGATATCCGTATTATCGAAGAGGTTAAGTTCATAGAGGTCAAAGGTAAGACTATTCTTTGTATTCCAGAGTTATATAATATGGGAGAAGACTACTATAAACATTTTCTTTATAGTAGAACTTATGATGCTTGTTATCTCCACGGAACATACTTAAATTCCATATTTGGTAAAAATGTACCAGATTTGGCTTCAGATAGAGAACCAGTATTTCATATGGAACATTTTGCTTGTTGTAGAGGACCAATAATTGCAGGTCATGTTCATACACCTCAGGTATTCGATAAACATTTTTATTATTGTGGATCTCCATATAGATGGATGTTTGGTCAAGAAGAAGAAAAGGGTTTTATAATCCTTATTCATGATTTGATAAAGAGGGATTATTATGTGCACTTTGAACCTATTAAGTCATATAGGTATGATACTATTAATCTTGATAATATGCTTCATTCTGATCCTCAGAAAGTTATAGAATATATTAAGAAGAAGAAAGCTGAAGGTATAGATAATATTCGTATTAAGTTTACTGAATATGATGATACTAATATACCAATTATTAAATCATACTTTAGAAACGTCCCAGGGGTAAAAATAGATGCTTCATATAAGAATGATAAAGTTGTAGAAGAAGTAGAGAAGCTTAATCAGTCTTATCAAGAGTATGATTATATATTTGATAAATCAGCTAGTCCTTATGATATACTGAGCAAATATATCAATCAAAAAGAAAATCAAACCTTTATCACGGCTGATGGTTTGATTGAACTGCTATCAGAGGAAATATAAATATCATCTCTCCGAAACATAAAATAATTTAATGATATTGAAATAACGAATAGCAGATTAAATTAAAAGGAGTTAGTGCAATGGCGACTACTTTTAAAGATAGAGCGAATAAATATAGTGCTAAAAGAAAAAGTTCACTAAGAAGACAACAAGAACCAACTAGATTTAACTTTGGATTAGAAGAGATGAATGGATTTTGTTCTTATATATTATCTGAGAATACATCGATTCATCATAATTCTTTAAAATCATTAAGAGATTTGTTATTTAATTATATCGATGAAAGTATTTTTGCTAATGATCAAGAATGTATAATAAGATATAGATTAGCTCAACAACTTTTAGATTCAAAGTTAGATAAAGGTATAGATAATAGAGCTTTCCTTGTACGAGATGTACAAGGAATTATTGGCAATCGATTTGATGGATTGGATATGAATCAATTCGGAGAATTGAGTAATGAGGAAGTAGAATGGATAGAAAGACTCATTGCAGATTGTTGTTCTAAAGCATATATAAATAATCATATCTTTGAGATATATGATGCTACAAGTAATTATATTACAAGTATCAATAATCCATTAGTAACGAATGATAATATCAATACTATATCTACAGCAGTTGAGAATTATCATCAAGCAATGAGAACGTATGCTTATACAGATAATCTAGATAATACACTTGATATGAATAATTGTGATGGTGTAATATCAGATATATATAAAGATCAATCTCGTCCAGTATATAGATTAAAGACTGGTATGCAAGGTTTAAATGGAATTCTTGGTGGTGGAGTAGAAAATGGTCGTGTATATTGTTTCTTCGGTCTGCCAGGTGAAGGTAAAACAGTTACATTGATGAACTTAGCATATCAGATTAAGATGTTTAACAAGGATTATGTATGTAAAGATAAGACTAAGATTCCTTGTATAGTATTCTTAAGTATGGAGAATACTATTAAACAGATTATGAATATGATATTTAATATTGGATGTACACCTAGACCAATGACTGATTTTCCACAATCTCAAGTACAACAAATGTTGAAGAATCTTCTTGGAGTTAGTGAAGATAATCCAATCAATATATTATTCAGATATAAACCAATCAATTCAGTAAATACATCATATATGTATGAATTATATGATGAGTTAGAAGATTCTGGATATGAGCCAATATGTTTCATTATGGACTATATTAAACGTATTCGTCCAGTAGACTATATGAAAGATATGCGTATTGATTTGGGTAATGTAATCAATGACTTCAAGAACTTTGCAGCAGTAAAAGATGTACCTGTTTTAACAGCTTCTCAGTTTAATAGAGAAGGTGTAAGAATGGTAGATGAGTCAAGAAATAGCTCAAGACATGATATAGTAAATAAAGTCGGAAGAGCTATGATTGGTGAATCTGGTTTGATTGATGAAAATCTGGACTTCTCAATATTCATAGCAAAAGAATGGATAGACGATAATGTTTGGATGGGATTCAAACTAGCAAAGCATAGAGATAGAATATTCACAAATGTAACTACATTCTATCAACCATTCCATGAAGATAATGCTATTAAGTATCAAACTGATGTAGGATTATCTAAGCCATTGTATAAAGAAACTTTGGTTAAATCTGAATTGGAGATTAGAGAAGCATTTGGTGAAACTATCAAGATGAATGCTAGAAAAGATATTATGCCAATTCAAGAACTTCTTGAGAAAGAATCTAGAGATCTTACACCAGAAGAAATTGAGGAGAAGATTCTTGGTGGAAAAGTATATAGTAATAAACCTAAGGAAGAAGTAGCATGTAAACCACTTCCTGTTGGATTCCATAGAGTTGTATGGAATAATAATATAGGTATACAACGAATTGCATTTATGGCATAAAAAGATATGGAGGCAGATACCTGCCTCCACTATTTTATGTATGAGAATTATTGAATTCAATTATATTAGCTTTCTCAGCTCTATAGATACTATTTAAAGCCAAATCTAAAGTACTTTTAGATATTATAAGAAGTTTCTTAGTATCGAATTCATATATACTACACATATCATTTATCATGAGTAGGTATATATAATATTCAGTAGTTCCATATAAATCATATGAAAGAAGTTTAGGCTTATACTTATACTTCTCATATTCTTTATCAGTTAAGAGAACTTTACGTGCTAGTTTTTTAAGTTCATATAAGTAATCATTAATTACATTCTTAATTACATATGATATGCCATTATGAGTTTCTCTATATGAGAAATCAGTATAACTTAATGTAGGTGCCTGTCTTCCTACTTTAATAAATTGAGATAATTTATATGTACGAGCAGGATCGGTTTCACCTAATGTAAGCAATTCAGAATCTGATGCCATTAAAATTCCCTCCCTACAATAGTTGGTTTAGTTATATCTCCTGATGTAAATGAAACAATAAATCTAGTTCCAGGTGGAATAAATTTAGTGGGATAGTTTCTAGAAACTTCTTTAGGAATCTCTAGTTCTATTACATCAGATGTTTTGATTGAGTTGAATGTAAGTCCACTAGTATCTTTATTCAAGATATTAGACATGGATATTGTTTCAGTACTAATACTAGTAGAGTTTTCCTGTAACCCAGATACAGATTGTAGTCTAAATTTTTTCTTACCAGGAATATATTTATTAGTAGTATCAAGAAGTATTGCAATTTGTGTAGTTGTAAGCTCATTTTTATTATCCATATAACATACCCCCATTATAAGAAAGTCATAGATATAAGAAAAAGGAGAGTTTAAATATGCGTAAGACTAAAGCTGAAATAAATGATGAGATTTTTAGAGCCAAAGGAGCACTTGATATGCTTATGTGTCATCTTGGATTAGAAGTAAATCCTGATGGAAGTATTTTCTTTCTTAATGATGATGATATGATGGTAGATATGTATATAGATGGAATGAAATGTATATATCCATTTATAAGAACAGAAAATGGAGAACTTAAACCTATTCAGAAAGGTGAAATAGAATTTAATCCATATTTCAATACAAAATTAATGCTCAATATTATGGAATGGTATTTTGCAGAACATGGTTATCTTGTAAATATGCAAAAAATTACAAATGCTAGACCTGATAATATTGGTCATATTGAGATAGAATTTGCTAATGGAGTAGTATATAAATCTGATGCTTATTATAAGGATTCTCTTAAGTATATAGATATTCTTATGAAACTAGAACAAGCTCTTCCTAATGAATATGAGCGTCTACGTGCATATGATATAAAAATGTAATAGTTTAAAAAATCAGATATATACTATATATATGATATGAATTTAGAAAGGGGTGATATTCATGGGCGATGTAGAAATAGCCATTTATGAATAAAACCCAAGAAAGAAGGTGAAATATAATTCACCTTCTTTTTTTTTATAGGAGGCATGAATAATGGATTTAAATGAAGATCAGCAGCGAATAGTTGATATGGCTGTTGATTGGTATAATAACAGTTCAGAACAAGTATTTCAATATTCTGGAGCTGCTGGTACAGGTAAGTCTGTAACTATGAATGCCATCATTCAGGCTCTGGGATTAACTATAGATGAAGTAGCTCCTATGTCATATATTGGAGCTGCTGCTATTATTATGAGACTTAAAGGTCTTGTAAATGCTAAAACTATTCATTCTTGGTTATATGGATTAGAATGGATAGATACTGGAGAGATAGATACATATCTTAATAAACCTAAGAAGATTAAGAAGTTTGTACCTAAACCTCTCCCACCAAATAAGAAGCTCATATGTATAGATGAGGCTGGTTGTGTACCTATGAATCTGAAAGATGAAATAGAGTCTAGAGGATTAAAAATACTCTGTTGTGGAGATCTTAATCAGCTTCCTCCAGTAGGAGACAATCCAGCATATTTGTACACTGGGAAAGTACATTATCTTACTCAAATAATGAGACAGAATGAGAACTCTGGTATAGTACATCTTGCTCATGAGATACTTGCTGGTAAACAAGTAGAACATGGTACATATGGAAATGTAGAAGTAATGTACAAAGATGAGATTACTAAAGATATTATTGCTAATGCACAAGTAGTAATATGTGGTAAGAATGATACTAGAGAGAAGTTTAATAGATATATAAGAAAACAGATATTGCATAACGAATCTACTCTTCCAGGATATGGAGAGAAAGTAGTATGTAGACAAAATAACTGGGCTATAGATGCTAATGGTATTAATCTTGCTAATGGACTAATTGGAGATGTAGTATCTGCTCCAGATGTATCTACATTTGATGGAAAAGTATTCTATATGGACTTTAAGCCATCTCTTAGTAATATTCCATTCTCAGGATTAATGTGCTCATATGCATACTTTGTAGCTGATACTAATGAAAGAAAACAAATTAAACAATCTCCATATTATATAGGAGAAAAGTTTGAATTTGCATATGGTATTACTACTCATATATCTCAGGGTGCTCAGTATAATCAAGGAATATACTTCCAGGAATATCTGAATCCATTGATTAATAAGAATCTTAATTATACTGGTATAACTAGATTCTCTGATCATTGTATATACTTTATAGATAAGAGACAATTCTTTTAAGAAGGAGAAATGTATCTATGAACTTTTTCAATATCTGCATATTATTATTTGTAGTAGTATTAGTACTAATGATGAATAGTGAGAATTAGTATAAAGTAAAATAAAATTCTCTTATATACTATATATATGAAGAGAGCAGAAATGCATCTCTTCATATATACTGTAAAACAAAAAGGAGGATTTTTTATGCCATTACTTGAAACTTTACCACAGGGCTTTATAAAATACGATAAGGAAGGAAACCCTATAAAGCCTAGAAAAGAACCAATGAAGAGATATTTAGTGTTGCTTCAGGGTTCTGATGATGAGCGTTATTGGTTTACTCTTGATGAGTTTATGCCTATTCAGGATACAATCAATGGTGTTTATCAGAATGAAATGGGTCAAGTAAAAAGTACACATACGGAAATCTGGAAACAAATAGAAGATATATATGAGAATTACAATATCATGGAGAGTTATATATTTACTAATAACTCAACTATGAAAACATGTATCTCACTATATACTTTTATGAGACATGTGTTAGAAACTGATTCTGTAGTAGCTGCTGAAACTAGCATTACTATGGATGATATAGATGAGGTAGCGTTATCTTATGGATATGATGAAGAAAAGCGTGAAACTCTCTATAGAAAGGAATCTATGTAAGAAAGGAAGATAAAATTGGCAATCAAACCAAAAAAGAAGATGTCCATGTTCTTTAAAAATATGGAAGAACGATATGGAAAAGATTGGATTACTAAGCTATCTCCAGTAGAGATGGTTAAAAGATCTGACTTATTCTTTAGGGATCTGGCATATGGAGGAATAGACAAAACTCTATATGGTTATGCTTTTGATAATGATACATTTATGAGAACTATGATAAATGAATCATATCATAAGTATGAAATTGAATTTATGGAGACTCATGCATTTGAGACTTATGGAAATCAATTCCCTATGAGAACTCAAGAGTCTTTATATTATTATTTGCTAAATACCCATAAGAGTAATTGTGAAGCATATGGATATATCAATATATGCTTACAGCAGATGCTGGTAACTTATGGAAGTGAAAAACTAGCAAGGCTTGATTTAATAGCCAACCATTTAAGTTCATTACGCCATACTATATAATTTGTAATTTTATAGAAGGTGTAACATATATTTAGAGGGAGACCTTATGGTTTCCTTCTGAATTATCATTCAATAAAGGATGTGAAAAAATAAATGGAAAAGAGCGATGTAGTCAAGATTAAAAGCTTACTTCGTAACTGTACAAGAACCATTGAAGTATTTGATAAGGATACTCAAGAGTCTCTTGGACCGAAGGAAATAGCTTATCCTATCACATTAGAACTTGATAATAGCATGGCCATTTCAGAAGAAGTTGATAATGTATTCTGGAATGATAATGATGGTATTATTGTAAGTCTAAAGATTAATACTGGTGTAGTCCGTGGTGCAAATTGGGCCATGGGTACAGACAAGATTCAAAATCCATGTGAAGTAATTATTGCGGATTATGGTGAGATTCAACAGTTCCGTATTGTTCTCGATGAGAATGGTATAACTAAACTGTTAGAAGCTATGCAATCTGATGGAAACTTCAAGTATTGTAAGGATAAATCTGAAGTATCTATGGATGGCAATGTTGTTGCTAGAGTAATCAAGAATCTCTGTCACGATATTCAGCCAGAGAATATGATTCCAAAGAAGACTAGCGAATATTATGTAAAATAATTTTACTATGATTATGAGTCTAGTAAAATTAAATTTAGATGTATACTATATATATGAAGTGTAGCAGAATGTAAATTCTGCTGCCAAATTTTAAGGAGGTTTCTTTATGAATAACTTTTTTCCACAACAGGGTCAGCAGCAGGTAAATGGTATGGGTATGTATGGTCAGCCTCAGTATTGGCCAGGTACTTATAACTATCAAATGCAGCAGCCAGTAGCTCAGCTTCCAGTTATGACTAATCCAATGACTGAGGAAGAGCACAAAATGCTTCAGGCAAGTAATGGTTTTAATGTAACTCGTAACAAGCTTGATGCAATTCGTGACCTGTGTACTCATAAGCACAATGGTCAGTTTACTATCTTCCAGAGAGATGATGGTCTCTTCGAGTGCTCTTACTGCGGTAAAGTATGGGAGATGTTAGAGAATCTGTCTCGTGAAGAGGTTGATGATATTGTTATCAGAGTTAATAATCTGATTGAAACTATTAAGACCTTTACTCTTGATGCATCTCCAGATGTAGCAAGAAACTTCTATATGGCACTTGGTTTCATTGACTTGCTCCCAGGTATGTATGAGTATGCAATGAATAACAAGAATAAGTTGATCAATGTACACGGTATGAATCCAGCAGGAACTATGGGTGCTGCTTCTCAGACTTGGAATGCATTGAATGGCCTTATGAGCGGTATGCCTATGTATAACCAGGGTTATTATACTCAGCCAGCTTGGGGTCCTGCTCCAACAGCTCCTATGGGTGCTCCAGCTCCTGGTGTTCCTATGGGTCAGCCTCAGCCAGCTTGGGCTCCTGCTCCAGCAGCTCCTATGGGTGCTCCAGCTCCTGGTGTTCCTATGGGTCAGCCTCAGCAGACTTGGGGTCCTCAGTTCGCAACTCAGGCAGGTAGCCCAGCAGATCGTCCTGTAGGTGTAGTAGTTCCTAATGGTCCAGCTCCTATGCCTGCACCAGGAATGGTAGTTTCTGATCAGGTTGCTACTACTGGTCCAGCTCCTATGCAGCAGACTGCAGCAAATGTTCCACCTGTAGCTCCAGTATCAGCAGCAACTGAAACTCCTGCAAAGACTTTCAAGGCTTAATTAACTTAGCCATTAAATAATGATATTTTAGAGACTTATCTAGTAGAGGAAAACTCCTCTACTAGATTTCTTTTGAGATATCATTATTTATTATTTCTTTGAAAGGGAGTTGAAATAATTGGCTAAAGCTAAAGAGTTTGCAGATCAGATTTTAGATTACGCTAATCAAATTAAAACGATTGCATCATTCGTAGATGCTGTACGAAAGACAGTAGGACAGTATCTTGGATATAATGATACTCGTGGTCATATTAATATGATCCGAGAGATAATTCAGAATAGCTTCGATGAAATGGAAAAGAAAGATTCTCCATGTGATTCATTGTGGCTTGAGTATGATGAAAACACTATGATGTGTAAGGTTAGAGATAATGGCCGTGGTATTCCGTTTGGTCACATTGAACGAGTATTCACTAAACAGCATACATCTTCTAACTATGTAAAGAAACTTGGAGAGTATTCTTCAGGAAGACATGGTGTTGGTAGTAAGGTAACCAATGCATGTTCTAAGATATTTATTGCAGAAACCTATTTGTATACAGGAGATGCAAGAAAAGTAGAATTCCATGATGGTCATCCTTGGAAGAAGGGTGAGGTTAAGATTCCTAATCCTAACAAGTATCAGGGTAGTATAGTAACATTTGTTCCATCTTTAGATGTAATGAAGAATCTCAATACTACATGTGAAGATGTATTACATCTGGCTTCTACTATATTATACCTTACAACTCCAGGAGTTGGTAATACACTGTACTTCAGAGGAGTAAAGAAAGATGGGTCTGTTATTGAAGAGACTCTGGTAAATCAGGATGGTATTCTGTCATTTTTAATTGCTAAGTGTGATAATCCAGTAATATCTCCAATTATAATTAAGGATGATAATGGTACCATTAAATGTGAGATAGCATTCACATATGACAGCAAGTGTCTTGGAGAGGAAGCAGATATTATCTCATTTGCTAACATGTGTCCAACAGTGAACGGTCAGTCCGAGCATGTTAAGGGATTCATTAATGCATTGAGTAATTACTTCCGAAACTACATGAACAAAATTTATCTAACTAAGGGAAAGACTAAGTGTATTGGTAACGATATACTTTCTGGTATGAAAGCAGTGGTAACGGTATCACATTTGGAACCAATTTTCTCTGGTCAGGCTAAAGAGATATTCTCAGGTGAAGGTGTAGAAGCTTTCATAAAGACTACTCTTGAGAGCCAGTTAGATGAATGGTGCAAGTTTAATGCAAATGACTTGCAACGGTTGTGTAAGTACTACAAAGATACTGCCGATCTACGGTTGAGTGAAGAAAGCAATAAGACTAACTTCATCAAACGAGTGAAAGTATCAGCATTTGGTTTACCTAAGAAATATTTCCCTCCTGCTGGTAAGAAGAATTTAGAGCTTATCATAGCAGAGGGTGATTCTGCAGTATCCTCATTGAAAGATGCAATTGATCCTAATAAGCAGGGTATATTCCCTATTAGAGGAAAGATCATTAATGCATTCACTAACAGTAAAGAAGCTGTTATGAAGAATGAAGAGGTCTGTGGTATTGCAGCCATCATTGGGTGTGGAATTGGTAAGAATTTTGATATCTCTAAGTGTAAGTTTGATAAGATTATCTTCGCTGGAGATGCAGATCCAGATGGTAAAAATATCAGACAGTTATTGATGAAGCTGTTCTTGATGTACTTCAGACCACTGATTGAAGATGGTAGAGTATATATGGCTCAGCCACCTTTGTATAGCATTATCAAGAATAAGAAGAAAGTATTCTTCACTGATAAGAGTGATTATACTAAGTTCCTTCAGACTAGCTTTACTAAATCTTATGAGCTTCGTGATAGCAAGAAGAAGGTAATTAAGAATAGTGATATCACTTCAATGCTGTATAATAATGCTTCATATATTGATGAGCTTACTGTACTTGCAAATACATATGCAATTGATCCTCAGCTTTTAGAGTTCCTTATCAGGTATAGAAAGAAACCTATTAGCTGGATGATGAAGTTCATTAAGTCTAAATATAGATTCATGGATGTAAAGAACATGAATGGAACCTTAGTACTTGATGGATTAGTAGGAGAGCAGTTCTATAATATAGTATGTACTCCTACATTGTATTCTGTATGTGCACCATTATATCAGTATATCGATACTTCTTTAGAGCTTTATTATCTGAATGGTAAACCAGCTACTCTGTATGATGTTATGATGGCATTTGAGAAGTTCCGTCCTAGCAGTATTCAGAGATATAAGGGTCTTGGTGAAATGCCAGCTCAGGATTTGCGTATATCTACTATACATCCTAACTATGACAGAGCTTTATTACAGCTTACTGTACAGGATATTAAGAAGCAGATTCAGGAGATTAGAGATATTCAGTCCAATCTGTCTTGTTTATTAGAAGATGTAGATATGGCAAGCTTTGAATTCTAATATTGGGCTCCTCGGAGCCCTTTATTTTTTAGGAGAAATAATTATGGGTTTTAATAATAAGATTTTTGATTGGATATACTTCATAAGTATATTTGGATATACTTATTCATGTATAATGAATAATTCATTAGAATGGCCATTGATTGGATTTATTATATTAGGAGTTTGGAAAATAGCCTGTCAAAAATAATAATTTATAAATACTAATACATAATATTAGATAATAAAAGCCATAAAAGTTCTGTGAGGCCATCAGACGCCTAACCAACTAAGTTGAATGCTATTCTAGATTGCGAGTCAACTAATAAATGTATCACTGAAATAAACTGGAATAAGGTGGCGTAATGGGTTAGGATGCTTTTATTATCTACTTTGGAGATGTAGCTCAGTTGGTAGAGCACTTGACTTTTAATCAAGTTGTCGTCAGTTCGAACCTGATCATCTTCACACTATCAATAGTAAATACCTTGACGTGGTGATAGTGCTTTAAACTAAATTTTACTAAAACTAGTATTTGGCTCCTGAGGAGTGGTCTTCGACTGAAACAACTATGTTGGATTAGGGGATTGGTTCAATTCCAAGAGGAGTTTCATAAAGGTTTTGTTGCAGTAAAAATCGGGAAAGAGATGCAACAGCTTGTTCTGTAATTCCTTTTAAAAAGCCTTTATCCTTACAATGGATGTGGGAAAGGTATGTAATGAGCTTCTCGGTTTTCCTTTATATTATGCGAGCATGGCGGAATTGGTAGACGCATGCGGTTTAAGCCCGCACGGATTTACTCCATCTGAGTTCGAATCTCAGTGTTCGCACACTATCAATAGCAAATACCTTGACGTGGTGATAGTGCTTTAAACTAAATTTGCTGTTTTTGTTTTTCATAATTTTTAATCGTCCTTACTTCTTTACCCCTTACCCTTAATTGGGTAAGGGGTAAAAAGTATTTTAAGCATATACTATATATATGAGTAGAGAGTAGCATGATGCTACTCTCTATGAAAATTAACTATATTTTGTTTTAAAGAAAGGAAGATGCATTATGTTTATTCTCAATTATTTTATTTCTAAAGGTGCTGTAAACAGTATCAAAAATCCAAAAATCAAGAATGTATTTTGTAATACACTAACTGGTGAAATTAGAGTTGCAGTACACTCTGAAAATAGTGATGAAGAGTATATTCTTGAATATAATTCCGATATAATTTGTGATTTTACATCTGAAGAAATATATAGATTTACATATAGAATATTTACAAAATTTGAGAGTATTGAACACAAATCATTATTGTTTGACGAAATAATTATGAATATTATTGATAGTATTATTATAAGTAGGGAAGAGATATATAATAGAGACGATGATATTGTTAAATAATTAGGAGGTATATATGAAATACTCAAAAGAAGAAACATCTATTATAGAAAAGTGGGTGAAGGAGAATATATTAGATAATGAAATGATATGTAAAACCATTATCAATATATCTCCTAAAGATATAGACTCAAAAATTGCAGGAAAATACTACAGCAATTTTGAACAACAAATAACATTTGGTTTAGCAATTAATGGATTACCTGAGTTCTTAGAAGGATATCCTAGTAAAAATGCAGTTAATACTAAGTATTATTTTGAATCTACTATGATACTTGGCAAAGCTATAGCTAAGATAAAAATGCTGCAGATAAAACGAGATTCTAAAATTGCTTCTATAGAACATGCCGAAGAAGTTGAACGCCGTGTTGAAGAAGCTTTAAGGAAGTTAAAAGAGGAGGAATAGTTATGATTTACATTGGTTATGATTTGGTATTGCTCTTTGTATTATTTTGCTATGTCTACACAGGTATAATACATGATATGGTCATCCAGTGGCCTATACTGGTAATAACTATTGGTATGGCAATATATAAAGTGCTTGAGCATGGAGGCGATTCATATGGAGGAAAATATTAAATCTACAGTAGCTTTTATATCATCCGATCATAAAATGTTATTAGGATTAAAAAGATTATTCGTGCATTCAATAAATATGAATATATATAAGAATAATCCCAATTCTAAATGGATAGGAAACTTCTTCGCTTGTGTTTTAAAAGAAGAGTTCAATCCTAATAACTTTATATGCAAAGCTAATGTAGAAGATATTTCTTCTATCTATAATCCTATAGAAAATAAATATTGTTTCATTATAAAATTAGAAGGAGACTATCCTCCTATTTATGCTTTAGAACAATTCATTGGAGAATTGTTTAAGAAAAAGATAGAGATATCTTATTCTTTAGAGTATAAAACTGTTGGAGAAAATGTAATGGATCAATATTTCTATGGTGAGGATGAAGAGCCTCAGATTATCTATAGCTCAGACACATTAAATTAAGAAAGGAATATAATATGAAAATACAGTTAGTCCCATTTAATAGGTTATTTAAACCTAACCATGATAGCAACCGATATACAAATATCGATATGTTTAAGTTTCATGGGAAATATAAACATATTCTTTATGATGATATTAGGTATGATACCAGGGCCAAATTAATTAACAAGGTTAAGGAGCATCTTCTTAACAAGTTAAATGACCGACAAGAAGTATTTGTATTAAAAATCAATGATAAAATTCTGTGTCAGAATATTAAGACTCAGAGATTGACTAATACAGATATGGATGATTATGACAGTATAGTCTGTCCTATCATGTTCAATGCAGATATTTGTAGAAGAAAGATTGGTAGTACTACAATTATTGCGTATGATAGATTTGCATGTGGAATAGATAATAATGGTGTAGGTCCTGGAATAAGGTATTTATTTAAAGAAAATATGAGCTATAAACCTGGTAGTGTTCTATTCCCATATGCTCTGTAAAAAGTATCCCTACCCAATTTGGGTAGGGATTTTCTTTTTTATTCATCTATTTCTTTTTTATATCCATATACTTCATTATCTTTCTCTTCTAATGTATATGGTGGTGTAGGAAAATCTAAACATATATTATCAGTAAATGTAACCCATTGTAATGCTCCAGCATTTTCCTGAATTTTAGAAGTATGACCGCTTCTTACAGCTCCAAATAATATAAAATATTTTAATAAAGGACAAGATATAGTTTTCTTTATAACACCATCTATTATATATGATATTGTTCCATTTTTAAATAATATTGAATATATATGATATCCACTTTGTAAAAAGTTCACTAAATTACTTCTTGATCCTGCATGACTATATAACATATATTGGTTATGGCCAGTTTGTTCTACTGAAAAAGTATAGTTAGAATATCCAGCATAACTATTATTATAGCCATTAAAGAATAAATTATATGCATCATTATAACTATAAATTTTTTCATGTTGTACTGAATATCCATTATATAATTGAGATTGTACAAAACAAACATGATTAGCCAAATATACTCTATTATCAGATGTATACGTAGAGTATGATATACTATCTTTAATTATATATAATTTAAAATTTAAACATAAAGTATCTCCATTAAATTGTGAATAGTCTATAAATAACTCATGTAAATATAACCCATTATATGCATATAAACTACTAGCATTTACTGGATATACTCCCCATTTTAAAAAAGATTTAACTGTTGCATTAGTATATCCACTTTCCCAGCTTATAGCATCATAATATTCAGTTCCTCGTATATTCATTCAATTACCCCCCCCCCCGATTACTCGGGGGAAAATAATTTTATTATGATATTAATCCATATGCATCATTATCTTTTTCTTTTACTGTATAAAATAAATCATCTATAGGAGTACCACCTATAAAATCTTCAGTCCATCTAATACCTTTAGATACTCTTATATACATTATATCAAATTGATGATAATACATACCATCACTAAAATTAAAGTTACTCATAGTAACTCCATAACTCCAACTATAAGTACCTAAATTTTTACCATCTAAGAAAAATGAAAAACTAACATTACTATTTCTAATAAGTGCAAAATGATGATAACCATTATTATATATTTGAGAAAATGGTACTGATGGTCCAGAATTATTTAGATTATGAAGTGTATTAAAACTTGCTCCAAATTTACCTTCACTACTTGTAACTACTAAATTATACGTACTATTTCCACTACCAGCATTTAATAAACTTGGTACATTATAATTTTGTGGGCTTATCCAATTAAATGCTAAATCAATAGTACAAGCATTTGAATTTATAAATGATCCTAATGATGAGTTATATAAGTATCTACTACTTGCTACTGCTTTAGCTTCTCCGCCACCACTATAATGACCAATATCAGTCCACCAAATCGTATCTCCACTTGATCTAATTGATAAATTATAACTACCACAAGCGTCATTTAAATTACCATCTAATGGATAATATGCTATTGTATTTTCATCTACCATTTGAGATATAGTAGGTATTCTCATTTATATCACCTTTATCCATACATATAATAATTATTTTTATAAAGAGCATATCGCCCTTCATCAAATCTTTCATTGATATCAAATTCTTGTGTAACTGGAGTGCCATATATTCCAAGATTTTTAATGTATGCAACTCCTCTATAAGTACCATATTCTGGTGAATCACCATTTATAACAAAATATAAATTTGTACCACTATTAAAAGCTCCAAGTAATTTTCCATCTAAAAATATTCTATATTTATATGTACTATCATTTAGATTATGAGAAAATGTCCATCTATGCCAATTATGATCAAACCCAAATGTATCTCCATTCCAATATTTTATAGCTATATAATTTTTACTATACATTCCTGGTGCTCCACCACCAGCCATATAAATTACATAAGAAGTTCCATTTCCGAATCCTAAAAATACATTAGTACGAGCATTTTCAATTCGTTTATGCCACATATCAAATGTAAAATTCATATTATTTGTAATACTTGAATAATTTCTATTAAACTGTAAGCTAGTATGATTTAAATATAACGATTTATCAGATTGAACTATAGGAGGGTCACCCCAAACTTCATATAAAGATGATAAATTACCATCCTCCACTTTATCTTTTAATGGATTTGATGGATCATCACAAGCTAAATAATGCAACATTTCTAAAAACATTCAATTACCCCCCCCCGATTACTCGGGGAATTGTAACTTATTACACTAAATTCTACACTTATATAAAAGTCAGAATATAATAGGGGCTGAGTCTATGAAAGAAAATATGACAAGTTTCTTTTTAGAGCAAATAGATAAAGTTAATAATAATGGATATACATATATAGAAATACAAGATCCAGATTTCTTTGAAACTTTAGTAGATTTTAAATATTTTGAAGATGTAGGATTTAAAATAGAAAGAACATCTGATATGATAAAAATAGATTGGAGCCATTGGGAAGATGGAAATGTATAAAAAAGAAAAACTATAGGAAAATAAATTGGAATCTATTTAAGGAGGATATACTAATGGGTGGATATGTGGTATCAGGACTTTTTATAGGAATATTATTTATCTTATTTGGTCTTTTAAGATATGAGTTAGATCATGTAGAGAAAAGAATAGATGATCTTGAAACAAGATTAAAACATCTTGAACTAGATGATTTTATGAAAATAGCATTTCAAACTAACGCTGAAAGATTTGATCTAATGATTAAAAATAAAATGGAAGCTATTGTAGATGATAAATTACAAAAACATAAAGAAGATATGAAGAAAATAATAGAGAAAATCTAAGGAGAAATATAAATGGATGACGTGTTATTATTACTATTTTCAATAGGTCTATTGTTATATTTATGGGGATCAGGAGGAAAAATATAATGGAAGAAATGAATACTGTGGTAAAAAATGTATTGACTGCTATGGATGCTGCTGGATTAGCAGATAATAAGAATGATTGGGATGAAAAAAGAGAATATAGTATTAATAGAAAATGTACTAGATTAAGAGATGAAAATAAAATTGATGAGCTCATAAAGTATATACTTGAGTGTGTAGAGATATATGCTGATGAAGGTAAATATGAATTGAATATAGTATTCAATGATGGAAGATTAATGAATGAAGAAGTAATGAAAAAAATAACAGATCTTAAATATAGAGTCTTTATTAATACTATGACTATCAAACAGAGTAATGGAGTAGACAAAGTATATTTTGTAAATTCTATTAGCTGGGAAAAACCAGAAGAATAAAATACATCCCTCTACCTTAAATAGGTAGAGGGATATGTTTTGACCTTTGAATAAAACTAAATATGGGAGTGTAAAATTATGAATCTTAATTGTATTTCACGATTAGAATTTAATGATAATTCTAATGCATTAAAAGATAAATTCAATACATACGAATCTTACTATAGTTATTATGGTTCTATCCCTTCAGTTGGGGGGGGGAATGTACTCTAACTAATTCTACTTTAACTTTTAATTTTAATTGGACTAAATCTTTTACTTTACGAGAATATACATTAGATTATTTTATTTACCCAATAAAATATAAAGGCAACTATCCAAGATTAAATGCATATTGGACTTCAAATAATCTTGGATTTAAAATAGAAGAAAGTAGTGGATATGATGGTAGAAATTTTGATCAAATTATCCAGCGTATAAGTTATCCTATAAACACTTGGAGAAGATATACAGTATCTGTTGAAAATAAAAATATTGTAAGATTTTTTACTGATGGAAAATTATGTGCTGTAGCAAATTCAGCAGGTTCTATGATAAATAATTTGTTTTTCGATATAGGTGGTAATGATCCTTGGGTATCTGGAGGGTCTTACACTAATTGTAAAATAAAAAGATTAAGTATATATTCTAAGCCAATTACTAAAGAATTTAGTGTTAATCAATCATTTGATCCAGAATATAATAATTTATATGAAGATGAATATGATTTATATGGATATAAAAAGGAATGATATATAATGAGATTTCCAACAGTTTCCGAAATGGTGGATGAAAATACAGTATCGTATTATTCATTTGATGGAAATGCAAATGATGCTTGTGGTAATTATAATTTAGAAGATGTAAAAGGAATATATACAAAAGTAGGTAGTTATAGGGGGGGGGGGAGATGTATATGCAGCACATTCTTATCGTAATGATTATGGAAAATATGGATTCACAAATACTTCATTAAAATCATATATAAATTCAAATGTATGTACAATAGATTTTGCTTTTAGAG
>Ga0256405_10000503_pt1 | contig 129211 bp, 112 predicted proteins | sample RumenRJG_02DNA_FD_189096 | JGI IMG/M metagenome (GOLD analysis project Ga0256405, IMG submission 189096) | Bovine rumen microbial communities from Lethbridge, Alberta, Canada - RJG_02 | ecosystem: Host-associated > Mammals > Digestive system > Stomach > Rumen | place: Canada: Alberta... | reverse complement strand
TGCTATTGCCACTCCTTGTCCCTCCTGTATACAAGCTGATCTTATTATACAGGATTTCAGTTTAAGTGGCTCACTTTTTTATTATCATTTTCTGCCCAAATGGCTCAGTTTTATTTTAGCATACATAGCTCATAAGCGGCAGCGACACCGACTGGAAGCGCAATGCTTTTGCTCCAATGTCAATTACTGCCTGGTCATCTCTGAAATAGGAAACTATCTGCGGTGCAAATATGAAGCAGCCGCTTGCCACGATGAACAGAAAGATAGTTCCGTATTTGAGGCAGAAGAAATATCCCTCTCTGACACGCTTTTTCAGATTTGCACCATAGTTAAACGAGCATACAGGCTGATAGCCTTGACCGAAACCGATAAGTGCCGAAGAAACGAGCATAAGCACTCTCGTTGCAATAGACATTCCCGCAACAGCAGCATCGCTGCCATACTCGCCTGCAATCTTATTGAGCAGGATAGTTGCAAGCGCAGCAAGACCCTGTCTGAAAAGTGACGGTATACCACCGTTGATTATCTCGAAGATATAGTGGCCGTTGATTCTGATGTTTTTGAAGCTTACGTGGATATTCTCGCCCTTACGGCTGCCTATCAGCAGAACGATAAAGCTGATGACCTGTCCGCTGACAGTTGCAAGAGCCGCACCGCTTACACCAAGGTCAAGTACGAAGATGTAAATTGGGTCGAGAACTATGTTGGCTATCGCGCCAGCAAGCAATCCGAACATCGCATAGATAGCACTGCCCTGAAACCTTAGCTGGTTGTTTATAACAAACTGCCCTGTCATAAACGGTGCGCCGAACAGGATTATTCGCATATAGTTCTTGGTATCGTCAAGAGTTGCTTCTGAAGCACCAAGCAAGTTTGATATCGGCTCTACAAGGCATACGCCGATAATTGCGATTGCTCCGCCAATAAGAAGTGACAGGACAAAGCCCGTAGATGCGACTTCATTTGCCTGCTTCGTGTCGTTTGCGCCAAGCATTCTGGCAAGATAGTTGCCCGAACCCTGCCCGCACATAAAGCCTATTGCCTGTATTATCGCCATTACCGAGAAAACAATGCCGACAGCAGCGGTCGCCTCGGTCGAAATCTTACCGACAAAATAAGTGTCAGCGGAGTTATATATGCCTGTTATAAGCATACTGATTATCGTCGGCACGGAAAGCTTCAGGATCAGCTTATTGACAGGCGTTTGCGTCATATATATGTATCGTTCGGATCTTTCGTTTGAATCCTGCAAAGTTATTACCTCTTTTGTTTCGGGTCATCAAGCCCGATAATTCATCTTATCTCATTTTTCGATTATATTATAACACAACAAACAACAGAAAACAATACCCAAGTGAACAATTAAAATGAGGCTGATACAATGCATCAACCTCACATCCGACTATTCTGTAACAAGCTTGTATTTCTTGATAAACTTATCAACATCGACTCCGCTTTGGATATACCTCAGAAGTATCTCTGCGCAGGCGTGACTATCACTGCCTGCGTGGTGATGATCCAGTGCAATACCATAGTGGTCACACAGCACATCAAGATTGTGTCTCATTCCCGGAAGCGCACGCCGACCTATCCGAACTGTGCACAGGTACTCAACCGTTGGTTTCCAAGTGATATCATAAGCCTCTAAACATCTTTTCAGCACGCCCATATCGAATGCAGCATTATGTGCAACAAGAATACCCCTGTTAAAAATCAGTTCGAGCTTTTTCCACAGCCGCGGAAAGTTCGGAGCATCTTTGACCATCTCTGCGTCAATACCAGTGAGTTTGGTATTGAACCAGTCAAAATGCGTCTCTGGGTCAACAAGCGAATAATAGTTCTTTATTATCGTATTATCCTTGATAACAGATATTCCTATCGCGCTCATGCGGTCATTGGCACTATTCGGCGTTTCCACATCAAATACTATGTAAATCGGCATTTTTACTCCTATCTATCATATAAGTCTATGCGGCATCTTTGAGCCAGTAAACCAGTTGCTTTTGAAACATCAACGTCATAAGTAAGCACATCATTTGCACCATATGGCAGGCTTGCTGCAAGTTTTCCGTCAGGTGCAACGATGCAAGTAGCTGCGTCCTGATACCTGAATGCGAAATTGACAGATGCAATATAGACAGTATTCTCAACCGCACGGCACATTATCGCCTTTTCATAGTACGGAGCGTTAGGATCAAGCCAATGGCGAGGGTTTGCACCATTTTCATCTTTACCAGCGCAATATGGGTGAAAGACTATCTTTGCGCCTCTTCTCGCTGCCCACCTGACTGTTTCTGGATAGCGGAAGCCCTCGTGGCAGATAGTTATACCTAGCTTAACACCGTCAACCTCAAACAGTTCACGCTCATTTCCTGCGCAATAGATCCCATCCTCGGCAGGATCAAGCTGATTTTTAGTCTGCTTGCCCTTTATTTCACCGTCATCACCTATAAAGAATGCAACAATCATTCTTTTGCCATCAAAATAGTATTCCATAGGCAGTATAACATTTATGCAATGTTTTTTTGCCATTTCGCACACCGCAACAAGATGCTCTTTCAGTTCGTCTTCTGCAACATCAGGGATTTCGATACCAACACCTCGCATTCCAGGGATACATGCCTCGGGAAAGCAGATAACCCTTGAATGCTGCTCTGATGCCTTGATAATACTTGATTCAATGCATTTGAGCATATATGGAACATCTGTTGAAAATGGTACAGAAGCTAATGATACTTTCATTCAGTTCACCTCCAAAACATAAATTCACTATATTCTTGCTATAAAATGATAGATTATAACATGGCACTAACGATTCATCCATTATCATCCATATCATCTATGAATAATCGTCCATATCGCAAAACATCCGTAATTTTTTTACGGATACTCTTGACTTGCTGTTCTTTTTGCGGTATAATGACATCAAGGAAGGTGATATCTATGATAACAGAGTTTAAAGTTAAGGGTTTTAAAAACTTCAAAGAAGAGATATCCATCAATTTTTCGGATGTTAGAGACTACAAATTCAACCCTGAATGCATTTCAGGTAGCACCATCAGTAAAATGATAATATACGGAAAAAACTCCGTTGGAAAAACTAATATTGGACTAGCGCTATTTGATATTGTTAATCACACATTTCCCGATAAGGCTCAGACAGATCTATATGATTACTATCTTAATACTGATTCTGTTTTAGGTTGTGCTGAGTTCTCATACAAATTCAAATTTTCTGATGATACTATCGAATACCAATATACAAAAAACGACAGAAGAGAACTGTTGTCTGAAAAAGTGTATATCAACAATGCGTTGTTCTTCTCATATAACTTTTATAAAGGCGAAGGTGAAAACGGCACTCTTAAAGAATATGCACCTACCCTAAGGCTTGATAGTCTCAATGTTATCTCGGTTCTTAATTACGTAGCAAATAACGCATCACTTGGAAAAGAACACGCTGTTATAAAAATGCTCGAGTTTATAAGTCATATGCTATGGTTCAAAAGTGTTGACAAAACCGACCACATTGGTTATCATTTCAAGACTTCTGATTACTATGATTTCCTATTTGAAAGAAACCTTATTGGTGAGTTTCAAGAGTTTTTGCATAACGCAGGGATTAACGACAATCTTAAAATGATAAAAGACCCAGACGGTAAGCGCAGTCTGTATTTTGATACTACTAATCCGATGCCATTTTTCAAAGTCGCATCCAGTGGCACAATAGCACTCTACACATTCTTCTACTGGTATAAAACCGCTAAAAATGTGTCTTTACTATTCATAGATGAATTTGATGCATTTTATCATTTCGAATTATCTGAAAGCATCGTTAAAATGCTGGAGAGAATGACAAATACTCTAATAATTTTAACATCGCACAATACTAATCTTTTAACCAACAGAATTATGAGACCAGACTGCTATTTTATTCTTTCTGAAAACAAGCTAACTTCTTTTGCTAATGCAACCACCAGAGAATTGAGAGAAGGTCACAATCTCGAAAAGCTGTATATGAGTGGTGAATTCAATGGATAATAAGGCTAAAATTCTTGTTATAGTTGAAGGCGAAAAGACAGATATAAAACTAATGAGTCACTTGTTGAATGTATTCTCAATTAGTGACAATCATACCATTATATCATATAATACCAACATCTATACACTTTATAATCAAATGTTCTCTGATGGGGATCCATGGAGTAAGGATCTTTTGCAATTGCTAAAAGAACATGAGCGAGATACAGAAAAGAAAAAAGTCTTTGATGAAAAGTACTCAGATATACTGTTGATATTCGATCTTGATCCTCAAGACAATCTATATTCTGCTGAAAAAATCAAAGAAATGACGGATTTCTTTACAGAATCATCAGACATGGGCAAGTTGTATATCAACTATCCAATGGTCGAGTCATTCTATCATATGAAAAGTATACCCGACAATGATTACAACACCTATACGGCAAGTATGACTGAGCTAAGAGCCAAAGAATACAAAAAACGCGTCAACACCGAGAATAGAAATCATGATTACTCCAAGTTTGCAGTGAACAAAAACGAATGTAGTGTTGTAATTAGTCAAAACATTAACAAAGCCAGATTAATAACTAACGATCATTCAAACAACACATACCCAAATCTAACGTCAATCCTTGAAGCGCAAATACAGAATCTGTCTCAATCAGACAGCGTGTTTGTACTATGCACATGTGCTTTCTATATTGTCGATTATAATCCGAAGTTTATATTATGAAATTATCGCCGCTCAGTTTTCGTTCTGAGCGGCGATTTTCAGCGAATTATTACTGCCGAATCACAGCTCTGTATGTTTAAAACTAGTGATAATCAGCAATTACTTAACTACGATATTTACAAGTTTCTTTGGAACATAGATCTCCTTTACGACAGTTTTGCCGTCGATAAGAGCTGCGATATTCTGCTCCTGCTTAGCCTGAGCGATAACAGAATCCTTATCTGCATCAACAGAAATGTTGAGCTTAGCCTTTACCTTGCCGTTGATCTGAACAACAATTTCAACTACGTCCTCAACGAGCTGTGCAGGGTCGTATGTTGGCCAAGGCTCAAAAGCGATAGTATCGCTGTGACCGAGAATGCTCCAGATCTCCTCGCCGATGTGAGGCGAAATGCAGGACAGCATCTTGATAAGACCCTCAGCATAAGCCTTCGGGCAGCTTTCGTTCTTGTAAACTGCATTTACAAAGATCATCATCTGGCTGATAGCTGTGTTGAAAGCGAGCTGCTCAAAGTCATCTGTAACCTTCTTGACAGTCTGGTTGTAAACCTTTGCGAGCTTGCCGTCATCTGTATCAGTGAGGTTAGAAGGCTCGGTAAAGAAATTCCAAACTCTGTTGAGGAACTTTCTTGCACCCTCAACACCGTTTTTGCTCCAAGGCTTGCTTACCTCGAGAGGTCCCATGAACATTTCATAGAGTCTGAGTGTATCTGCGCCGTAATCTCTTACGATATCAGACGGGTTAACAACAAACTCAGGGAATCTCTTACCCATCTTGATGCCATTCTCACCAAGTATCATACCCTGGTGAACGAGCTTCTTGAAAGGCTCCTTTGTTGGTGCAAGACCCTTATCATAGAGGTATCTGTTCCAGATACGAGAGTAGATAAGGTGACCAACTGCATGCTCAGGACCGCCTATATAAAGGTCAACAGGCATCCAGTGCTTCAGAAGCTCCTGGTTTGCAAACTCTTTATCATTGTGTGGATCGATATATCTGAAGAAATACCAGCTTGAACCTGCGCTTCCTGGCATTGTAGATGTCTCACGAGTACCCTTAACGCCGTTTTTGTCATACTGTTTCCATTCAGTTGCATTTTCAAGAGGTGCTTTGCCGTTCTTACCCTTGTAATCGTCAAGCTCAGGCAGGATAAGCGGCAGTTCGGAATCGTCAAGAACGTGGATATTGCCGTCCTCGCCATGAACAACAGGAACAGGCTCACCCCAGTAACGCTGACGAGCAAATATCCACTCACGGAAATGATAGTTTACAGTTCTCTTTGCGATGCCCATCTTTTCGAGCTTCTGAGTGATAGCTTCCTTAGCTTCCTCAACGGTCATACCTGTAAACTCCTCGGAGTTGATGAGTTTGTAGCCCTTGCCGAGATAGCTCTGCTTTTCAAGCGCAGCCTCGGAAACGTCGAGGTGACCTGTCTTTTCATTGCCGTCGATTACCTGGAGCATATCTATATTGTGAGCAATAGCGTACTCAAAGTCACGCTGGTCGTGGCTCGGAACAGCCATAACTGCACCTGTACCATAGCTTGCAAGTACGAAGTCACCGATAAACATACGAACTTCTCTGCCATTTACAGGGTTAATACAGGTAACACCTTTAAGCTCGCAGCCAGACTTGGTCTTGTTAAGCTCAGTACGATCCATATCGTTCTTTTTCTTGGTCTCGTCGATATATGCCTGAACTTCTTCCCTGTTCTGAACTCTGTCAAGCAAACTCTCGGTGATAGCACCATCAGGAGCGAGAACCATAAATGTAATACCGTAGATAGTCTCGATACAAGTTGTAAAGATAGAGAACTTACCGCCGCCTACGATTTCAAACTCAACCTCAACACCTATGGACTTACCTATCCAGTTTCTCTGGATAGCCTTTGTAGACTCTGGCCAGTCTATCTCATCAAGACCTTCAAGCAGCTTTTCTGCAAATGCAGGCTGGTCGATTACCCACTGCTTCATATTCTTACGAACAACAGGGAAACCGCCGCGCTCGGACTTGCCGTCGATAACTTCGTCGTTGGAAAGAACAGTGCCCAGCTCCTCACACCAGTTAACAGGCATGTCTATATACTTAGCATAGCCGTCCTTGTAAAGCTGTGAGAAGATCCACTGAGTCCACTTGTAGAACTCAGGGTCTGATGTAGCGATCATCTTTGACCAGTCATAGTCAAAGCCAAGCTCTTTGAGCTGCTTCGAGAATGTCTTTATGTTTTCCTGTGTAAAACCGTTTGGATGATTACCTGTGTTGACAGCATACTGCTCTGCAGGCAGACCAAAAGAGTCATAGCCCATTGGGTGAAGGACATTATAGCCCTGCATACGCTTCATTCTTGAAACGATATCTGTTGCAGTGTATCCCTCTGGGTGACCTGCGTGAAGACCTACACCCGACGGATAAGGGAACATATCAAGCGCATAGAACTTAGGCTTGCTGAAATCCCACACATCAGTTTTAAAGGTCTCGTGCTCCTCCCAGTATTTCTGCCACTTTTTTTCAATGGCAGCGTAATCATAATTCGCCATTTATATCAATCCTTTGCAATGAAATTAGTTTTCTTTAACAAGATACTTGGAAATATCTACGCTTGTGCCGTCAGACCACAGTCTTTCGAGATTGTAGTGATCTCTTGTTTCCTTATAGAAAACGTGAACGACTACATCACCATAGTCAAGCACAATCCAGGTCTGTCCCTGATAACCCTCAGTCCTTGAAGGCTCAATGCCCAGCTGAGTCATCTTGAACTCAACTTCTTCGGCAAGCGCTTTGGTATGGATATTTGATGTACCGTCTGCAATAATGAAATAGTCGGCAATTATCGTAAGATCACCGATCTTTATTGCCTGTATATCCTCGGCTCTCTTTGAATCGAGCGCCTTAACTATAACTTCTATTTTCTGCTCAGTTGTTAATTCTGCCATATTGGTATTCGTATGAAAGATCATACTCTCCTTTCCCTGATTATGTATTCTTCATTAGCGCGGCAAAATCGTTGTATGCTTCAAGTGTGCATACAGGTATCGAATTGCCCTTAGATACACTGTCTGCGATTGAGAACTTCAAAGCTTCATACATAGCTTTTTCAAGACTCTGATCTGCATATTTGCGCATTTTCTTAACGTCCTTATAATCCCTGTCCTCCGATATAAGATCGGCAAGATAAACTATCTGGCTCAGCTTCGGCATATCCTTACAAGCAACGGTATGATACCTGATAGCGTGGATTATCTCTTTATCGGTGATGTCAAACTCAGTCTTAACAAGCTCAGAACCTGCAACTGCGTGATACAGCGGGGTGGATCTCTTCTCGATTTCACAAACATCAAGATTGGATTTAAGCGCCAATTCAAGCTGCTTGCTGATGTCAAGCTCCTTTGCACAGTCGTGCAAAAGTCCTGCCACGTATGCTTTGTCGGCATCGCCGCCATATTTTCTGGCAAGCTCCAGTGCCGCGCCAGCAACATTCACCGAGTGATTATATCTTTTCTTAGAAAGATGTTCCTTTAAATACGCTTTGTACTTTCCTATTACTTTCTTATCCAGCAATTATAAGACCTCATTCTAATGTCTGTATAGATTATTTACCGAGATATATTGTACAACATTTTTATCCAAATAGCAAGAGGGTATCTGTGAATTCTCTATCATTTTTCTTATCTGCGTAGAAGACACCTCAAAAGGCTTTGTATCGACAATTATTATCTCTCCGCCGCAGTTTTGCGTGAGCTTTTCAGCGTGCTGCTGCAAAATCTGATTTGTCACAGCATTCTCTCTTGATACACAGATAAGTGATGCAAGCTGCAATATCTCTTCATATCTGTACCATTTTTCAAAGCACAGCAGCATATCGCTGCCCATGATAAAATACAGCTTATCCTCGGGATACTCCTGATGAAAATGGCGCAGTGTGAGCACAGAATAGCTTTTGCCCGTCTGATTAAGCTCCCAGTCGCTTATCGAGACCTTTTCAAGTTCTCCGAAAGCGAGTCTGCACATTTCCAATCTATCCTCGCCGCTTATAAGTCCTTCTGCGGATTTGTGCGGCGGTATCCTGTCAGGCAGAACGATTACTTTGTCAAGGCTGACAGAATCAAGCACACTTTTCAGACAGTTATAATGCCCTTTGTGCACAGGGTTGAACGTTCCGCCGTAGATAGCGATATTCACTTGTTTTTGAGCCTTATAACAGGCTCTTTCGGATTCGGCTTGTAAAGCACGGCTTTTGAGCCGATGACCTGAACAACGTCAGCACCGATCTTTTCAGCGATCTCTTCGGCTGCTTCCCTTGCAGAATACAGAGAATTATCAAGAACGCTGAACTTTACAAGTTCGTGAACTCTCAGATAATCATCTATCTGCGTTATCTGCTGGTCGTTAACGCCACCTTTGCCTATCTGAAATACTGCTTGAAGGCTGTTTGCAAGACCTTTAAGCTCTGCTCTTTGTTTTGGTGTTATCATATATACCTCAGCTTTCCTGTTCTTTAAGCTTTTCAATAAGTGCATTCAATGCATTTGCTCTGTGCGACACGGAATTCTTGACATCTGCGCTGACCTGAGCAAAGCTTTTGCCTTCATACATAAATATCGGATCGTAGCCAAAACCGTTCTCTCCGAGCGGTTCATAGCCTATCTTTCCGTATACTCTGCCTTCAACAGCGATCTCCTCGCCGCTTGCCTTGATGAAATGTATTGTGCAGACAAAGTGTGCAGATCTGTCTTCGTCCTTGACGCCACTCATCTTTTTGAGGATAAGTGCTACCCTGTCAGCGTCGTTATCGCATCCGCCGTAACGTGCCGAATAAACTCCTGGCTCACCGCCGAGTGCGTCTACTACGAGTCCGCTGTCGTCAGCGAGAACAGCACACTTTTCAAGCTCGTAGATAGCTCGTGCTTTAAGCGCTGAGTTCTCAGCAAATGTAGTGCCTGTTTCCTCGACTTCAATGTCGATGCCAGCCTCACGCTGTGAAACGACATCGTAACCAAACGGCTCAAGCAGCTGCTTGTATTCTCTTATCTTGCCCTTGTTATTGCTTGCGATTATAAGCTTCATAATCTCACCTTATTCCTCAAACAGAGCATTGACAAAGTCTTTTGCAACAAAGTTCTGCAGGTCGTCTATCTGCTCGCCGACTGTGATGAGCTTTACAGGTATCTTCAGATCATCAGTGATGCTGATTACGATACCGCCCTTAGCTGTTCCGTCAAGCTTGGTGAGAATGATACCTGTGATATCAGCAACCTCATTGAACTGCTTAGCCTGGTTAACTGCGTTCTGACCTGTTGTAGCGTCAAGTGCCAGAAGCACTTCAAGTGCGCAGCCCTCAGCCTGCTGATGAACAATTCTTGCTATCTTCTTGAGCTCGTCCATAAGGTTCTTCTTGTTGTGGAGTCTTCCTGCTGTGTCGCAGATTACAACATCAGCTTTTCTGGACTTAGCAGCAGTAAGTGCGTCAAACACAACAGCTGCAGGGTCTGATCCCTCGTTGTGCTTGATGATGTCAACACCCGCTCTCTGTGTCCATACTTCAAGCTGGTCGATAGCGGCTGCTCTGAACGTATCAGCAGCTGCAACGATTACCTTCTTGCCCTGCTGATGCAGAGAGTAGGAAAGCTTACCGATAGTTGTAGTCTTACCAACGCCGTTAACTCCGATAACGAGGATAACAGAAGGAGTTGTAGACATATCAAGAGGCTGATCCTCGCCGAGCATATCTGCGATAACATCCTTGAGCATATCCCTGATCATCTCAGGATCCTTGACATTCTCCTTCTTGACTCTGTCTCTGAGTTCGTCGCATATCTTTACAGATGTGTTTACGCCGATATCACAAAGAATGAGGGTTTCCTCGAGTTCCTCAAAAAGCTCCTCGTCGATCTTTGAGAACTTTTTCAAAAGTCCCTCGATCTTGCCCATCATTGAGTTTTTAGTCTTGCGCAAACCATTTTTCAGTTTTTCAAAAAATCCCATAGTATCCTCCGATTTATTCAAGTTTCATTTGCTGAACGTCACTGTTTGACATTGCAAGCAGCCTTGATATACCCTTATCCTGCATTGTTACGCCATAGAGCATATCTGCCTCTTCCATCGTTCCTCGTCTGTGTGTGATAGCGATGAACTGAGTCTTATCTGTCAGTCTGTGCAGATACTGGGCGTACTTGGTGACATTTGCATCATCAAGTGCAGCCTCGATCTCGTCAAGCAGACAGAAAGGTGATGGCGAGTGTTTAAGTATTGCAAAATAGATAGATATTGCAACGAGCGACTGCTCACCGCCCGAAAGCGAAAGCAGATTTGTTATAACTTTTCCTGGCGGCTGTGCATTGATGTCGATTCCGCATTCAAGCACATCTTCGGGGTCGGTCAGAATAAGCTCTGCCGTTCCGCCGCCGAAAAGCTCTGCAAATATCTTTTTGAAGTTTGCATTTATAACGTCGAACGTCTGCATGAACATACTCTTCATGTTCTCTGTGAGCTGTTCGATCATTGTTTCAAGTTCCTTTTTCGAGTCGTTCACATCATTGAGCTGACCTGTCATAAACTCGAATCTTTCCGAAACCTCTGCATACTCCTCGATAGCTCCGAGGTTTACGCTGCCAAGATTCTTTATCTTGTTTCTGAGCTCTGTCAGATGCTTGTTAGCCTCGTCCATATCGTCGATATCAACGGCAATATTTGCAGCATCCGTTCTTGTCAGCTCATAATCGTCCCAAAGCTGAGCAACGAGCTTATCAAAGTTCTCCTTGACAGACTCAGTACGCTCCTCGGTACGAGTTATCTGCGTGGACAGGTTTTCCTTTTCGTCCATTTTGCTCTTGAATCTGTTTCTGAGCTGATTTGCCGCAGCATCAAATTCAAGGTGCAGTTTCTGGCACTGTGCTATATCCGCATTTATCTTCTCGATTTCTTGTACTGAATCGGCTACCGCTTTCTTTGAATCTTCTATCTGCTGCTTTTTGCTCTTTATGTCATTCTGACATTCAAGCACCATAAGCTCGAGCTTGCCGTTTTCATCAGAATTGTTTTCAAGCACGCTCTTAATCTGTTCGATAGACAGCTTGCACGATTCGATATCCTTTGAAAGCTCGGTTGACCTTACCCTCATCTGGGAAAGCTCATCACTGAGTGATTCTCTTGCAGCTTTGAGTTCTTCCTGCTGAGACTGCGAAACTGTCAGCTTTGCCTCCCACTCAATGATGTCTTTATCGGTCTGAGATATCTGCTTAGTAACGTCCTCGATATCCTTCTGAGATGCTATCATTTTAGCTTTGAGCTGTTCAACGAGCTGGTCGATGTCATCAAGCTGTTTTTCATACTGGGTGACAAAGTCCCTGACTCTCTTTATCTCAGATTCAAAGCGAACGCAGTCATTGCTGAGCAGACCAAGTTCCTCTTTGAGACCCTCGATATCAGCAGAATACTTGGCAGTTTCCTGCGTCATAAGCTCTACCTGCTTTTCAAGTTCCTTTGCAGACGCAGAGAGTTTTTCTTTTCTGCTGTTTATTTCTTCTATCTCATTTTTTCTTGAAAGGATACCTGTGCTCTTTGACACGCTACCGCCTGTGTAAGAACCGCCTGCATTGACGACCTGTCCGTCGAGCGTAACTATCTTGAACTTGTATCCATACTTTTTTGCGATCACCGAAGCGGCATCAATATTCTCAGCAACGCACACGTTACCGAGCAGGCTGCCGATTATCTGCGAATATTTGCTGTCTGCCTTGACAAGTTCGCTTGCCATTGCGACATAACCCTCGCAGTCCTCAAGTCCTTTGTTTTCAAATATCCTTGCCTTTACAGAAGATATCGGCAGGAATGTTGCTCTGCCCGCTTTATCCTCTTTGAGCAAGCTGATGCAGCGCTTTGCGACGCTTTCGTCATTTACGATTATGTTCTGCAGCGCAGCACCGAGAGCCGTTTCAATTGCAACTGTGTGCTCGCTCTTAACATCGATAAGCTGTGCAACCGAGCCGCAAACGCCCTTTATCCTGCCCTGCTTTCCGGCGGTAAGAACGTGCTTAACGCTGAACGAGAAACCTTCCATTGAGTTTTCAAGGTCGCGCAGAATGGCAAGCTTTGAATCAAGTTCACGCAGTTTCAGCTGTGACTTTGAAAGCTCTTCCCTGCTCTCATCAAGCTTGGTTTTCTTGTTCTCATACAGCTTGTTAAGACCAGCCAGCTTGTTTTCACATTCCTGTTTCTTTTCGTCGGCGTTTCTCTGTGCTGTGCGCAGTTCGCCAAGTTCCTTGCTTGCAAGGCGGTTGTTGTTTTCAAGCTCTTTCTGCGATTCCATTGCCGATGCAAGCTGTTCCTCGCAGTCAGCAATGTTATTCTTAGCGCTTTCCAGCTTAAAATTCAGTTCATTCTTTTTAAGGTAAACCTTGTTTATGCTTGCATTTACCTCACCGATATTCTTGTCCTGATCCTCTGTTTTAAGGATAAGATTCTGAATTTCCGCCTCTTTGGCAGCTATCTCTTTTTCGGACTCAGCCTTTTTCTTATCAAGCTCTTCAAGGTCTATCTGCCTTTTTTCAAGCTCGGTTGTGTTGAAATATCTGAAACTCTTAGCCTGTTCTATCTGCTCATTGAGCTGGAGTATCTTGTCTTCAAGGTGAGAGATGTCGTTCTCAATAACAGCCATATCTGTCTTTGACTGTGCGCTCTGTTCCTCGATATCGTGAATCTTGTCACGCAGCTGCTCTATCTCCTCGAGCTTCTGAGCGCTTTTCTGAGCGTTTTCAAGGATAGCGTTATCTGCATCTGAAAGCTCGTCACTCAGCGCTTCATACTGCTGTTTCAATGATTCCAGCTTGTCCTCAAAGTCCTTTATCTGCTGCATATAGCTATTGAGCTTGTGATTCCAGACAGAGACTTCAAGCTCTCGCTTTTCGTCATCGAGGACTTTGAATTTCTTAGCTTTTTCTGACTGTGCTTTAAGCGGTCCGATACGAGCCTGCAGCTCTGAAATTATATCATTGAGTCTTGCGATATTATCCTCTGCGGCTACGAGCTTTTTCTGCGCTTCTTCTTTTTTGAATCTGAGCTTTGCGATACCTGCGGCTTCCTCAAATATCTCACGCCTGTCACTCGATCTGCCCTTGACAATATCAGCGATCCTGCCCTGTCCGATTATCGAATAGCCGTCCCGTCCAAGACCTGTATCCATAAACAGCTCGACAACGTCTTTGAGTCTTACGGAATTGCCGTTTATCATATACTCGCTGTCGCCGTTCTGATAGAGCTTTCTTGATACAGAAACAAGGTCTGAATCAAAATTGAGCGTGTGGTCGTCGTTAGATATGTTGATGGTTACCTGTGCAAACTGAGATTTAGGGCGTGTCTGCGTGCCGTGGAAGATAACTCCAGACATTTTTTCATCACGCATTGCCTTGGTAGACTGTTCACCCATTACCCAGCGCATAGCATCACTGATATTGCTCTTGCCCGAGCCGTTCGGTCCGACAACTGCTGTGATGCCTTTATTAAATTTAAGCTCAGTTTTGTCAGGGAAAGACTTAAATCCCTGAATCTCCAATGATCTTAAATACATTTACCTTTTCTCCGTTGATTATGATTTCCTGCCTGCTCAAAGAATCGTCGGTGCTTATGTGACAAGTCACGCCGAGATCGCCAAGAGCATTTATATTGCATTTTTTCTGACCCGTAACAATGCTGTAACAGCGACTGTTTATCACAAGGTCAAGATTTGTGTTTTCATTTATATTCGCCTTTATCCCGTCAAGGAATATCCTGCTTTGAACTATCTCACTGAGCGCGGGATGATAGTATCCAGCAACGATGCTTTTTTCAACAAGCTCTGATGAATGCAGACCAAGCTTTATAACGTCAATGCCTGCAGAATAGAACATTTTGAGCATCTGAGCGCAAAGCTCGGTTACCTGTTCAAACGGCATCATTTCATACCGTCCCTGCCTGTAATACTCCGCAAGCTTAGTACCCTCAAGCACAACGACAGGATATATTCTCACCGTCTTTGGTTCAAGCTCAACTATGCGCTTTGCAGTATAATATTCACGCTCGGCATTGCTTTTATACAGCCCGACCATCATCTGCAGACCAAGCTCAAAGCCGTACTCTTTGATGAGCCTGCTTGCATTGACAACGTCCTGCTCGGTATGCCCACGTTCGTTGGCTTCAAGCACCTCATCGCACAACGACTGAGCGCCAAGCTCTATAGAGGTCACACCGTACTGTTTGAGTATATCAAGCACCTGTTTGTCAATGTAATCAGGTCTGGTAGAAATGCGTATTCCCTTGAACTTACCGCTGCCAACAAACTTATTTGCCGATTGCAGCAGTTCAAGCATATATTCTTTTGGAACAGCCGTAAAGCTGCCGCCGAAAAAGGCTATCTCGCTTTCACTTGGGTCGGATACCTGTTCAAGAGCCTGTGAGCAGATACGCTCTACGTCAACTGCGTGCGGTATCTCGGTGTTGCCCGTGATAGTTCTCTGATTGCAGAATGCGCACATATGCGGACATCCTACATGCGTTACGAATATAGAAACGTTACTATGCTTCATATCCCATAAGTGCAAGTGCTTCCTTAGCGGCGTTCTGCTCAGCAGATTTCTTTGATCTGCCGACACCCTCACCGATAACGTTGCTGTTGAGCATCACCTGAACGGTGAATTTTTTATCGTGATCAGGTCCCGACTCGCCAGTAAGAACATACTCGACTTTCTCTTCCGGATTCTTCTGAATTATCTCCTGAAGCGCCGTCTTGTAGTCAACAAAGCTTACAACGCTGTGAGGCTTGATATCCTCCGGAATAAACGAAAGTACATACTTTGACACAGCCTTTAATCCGCCGTCGAGATAGATAGCGGCGATAACTGCCTCAAATGCGTCTGAAACGATTGACGGTCTTTCACGTCCGCCAGTCAGTTCCTCACCTTTACCAAGGAAAATAAAGCTGCCGAGGTCGATCTGTTTTGAAAAATCAAAAAGTGCCTTTTCACATACGAGAGATGCTCTGAGCTTAGTAAGCTCACCCTCGGGAAGATGCTTGAAGTGTTCAAAGATATAATCGCTTACTACTACCGAAAGCACGGAATCGCCGAGGAACTCAAGTCTTTCATTGCTGTTTCTCTGCTTTTTGCTCTCGTTTGCAAAGGATGAGTGTGAAAGAGCTTCGTATAAAAGTCTCTCATCCTTAAATCTGTAGTTTATCTTTTCCTGAAACTTTTTGAGATTTTCCTTTTCGTTCAACTGTTTCACTCCCTTATAATACTGCGCACGCACAATGACGTGCGCAGTTATGTATTCTTAGTCCTCAGATGCTTCCTGCTTTATCTGAGAAAGCGCCTTGGTCATTGTGTCAATAGCCTTGGTCTCGGTAAACAGCTTAGCCTGTCTGATTGCATTGTAAAACGCCTTTTCATCAGAGCTGCCGTGTGCCTTGATAACAGGCTTTGCAGTACCAAGCAGCGGCGCTCCGCCGTACTCGGAATAATCGACCTTTTTCTTGAAGTCTTTGATGTTCTTCATAACCATTGCAGCTGCAAGCTTGGTCTTAACGTTCTTCTTGAAAATGCCCTTAAGCTCGTTGGAGAAGAACTTGCCCATACCCTCGTAGAGCTTGAGCATAAGGTTTCCGCTGAAACCGTCAGCAACGCATACGTCGCAGTCTCCGAGAGGCAGCTGTCTTGCTTCGATATTGCCCACAAAGTTTATAGGAGCAGTTTCAAGCAGCTTATACGCAGCTTTGTCGAGGTCTCTGCCCTTTGACTCCTCAGCACCGATATTTGCAAGTGCAACACGAGGCTTTTCAACGTTCATTATCTTCTGCATATATGCAGAGCCCATTACACCGAACTGTACGAGCGTTTCAGGCTTGCAGTCGAGGTTAGCGCCGCTGTCAAGCAGCATAGTTGGCTTACCTGCTGTCGGAAGAACAGTAGCAAGCGCAGGTCTTTTGACCAGCTTTTTATCAAGGCTCTTGACGATAAACAGCGCGCCGCAAACGATAGCGCCTGTTGAGCCTGCCGATACGAAAGCGTCGCCCTCACCGTCAGAAAGCATCTTCATACCAACTGCCATAGAGCAGTCTTTCTTTTCTTTAAGTATTTGTCTTGGATCATCACATATCTCGATGACTGTGTCAGCGTGCTTTATTTTAACCTGTGAGATATCGAGAGCATTTTTCTGTGCGCAATCTTTTATCTTGTTTTCGTCACCGACAAGAGTTATCTCAACACCGAAGTCTTTCTGCGCTCTTATCGAGCCTTTTATGACTTCAAGAGGTGCATTATCTCCACCGAATGCATCTATTACGATATTCATACTAAACCTCCGTCCTTATTTCGTCAAGCAATCTATCCAGATCGCCAAGTCCTCTTTCGGCGATCGTTTTATATTTCAGCTTTTTATCCTTAATCCTTTCGGGCAGTTCGGGCAGTATACCCATATTGCAGCCCATTGGCTGAAACTTCTCAACAGTTTCATCGGAAATATACTTAGACAAAGCGCCGAGCATAGTTGTTGCTGGCAGGCTTATCTTTTCAAGACCTTTGAGTCTTCTGCTCATGCAAAGCCCTGCAAAAATTCCGCTTGCCGCAGATTCTATGTAGCCCTCAACGCCTGTTATCTGTCCTGCAAAGTAAATATGCTCATTTTCGCGCATATTATACTGCTCAGTCAGCAGCTTTGGCGAGTTGATGAACGTGTTTCTGTGCATTACACCGTAGCGCATAAACTCGGCGTTTTCAAGACCCGGTATCATAGAGAATACTCTCTTTTGCTCACCGAATTTCAGATTGGTCTGGAAACCTACAAGATTGTAAAGCGTTCCTGCTGAATTCTCTGCCCTGAGCTGAACAACCGCATACGGTCTGTTACCTGTGCGCGGGTCTGTAAGACCGACAGGCTTGAGAGGACCGAATCTCATAGTATCCTCGCCGCGTTTTGCAAGCACCTCGACTGGCATACAACCCTCGTAAACCTTGAAACCGTCCTTGCTGAAATGCTCCTTATCAAATTCCTTGAGCGGAGCACTTTCCGCCTCGATAAGCGCGTTATAGAACGCAAGATATTCTTCTTTATTCATCGGGCAGTTGATATAATCTGCCTCGCCTTTTCCGTAGCGTGACGCAAAGAAGACTTTCTCTTTGTCAAGGCTGTCATATGTGACTATCGGAGCAGCTGCGTCGTGAAAATACAGATACTCACCGCAAATACTGCCAATGCTCTGCGCAAGAGCGTCGCTTGTCAGTGGTCCTGTTGCTATTATAACATCACCCTGCGGAATCTCGGTGACTTCCTCGGCAATGACCGTGATATGCGGATCTGACTTTATCTTTCCAGTGATAAAATCAGAAAACTTAGTCCTGTCAACAGCAAGCGCGCCACCCGCAGAAACCCTTGAAGCTTCGGCTGCCTGCATCGTCAGCGAGCCGAGCTTTCTCATTTCTTCTTTGAGCATTCCCGCAGCAGAGTCTATCCTATCGGCTTTGAGAGAATTTGAACATACAAGTTCTGCAAAGCCCTGATATTTATGCGCCGGGGAATACTTTTTAGGTTTCATTTCATAAAGCTCGACATCGATCCCTGCCTGCGAGAGCTGCCATGCAGCCTCAACGCCAGCCAGACCTGCGCCGATAACTTTTACTTTTTCACTCATTAACCTTTGAATTCCTTTTCAATATGTGTGATCTCTGTTTTGCTGACAAGCTCGCCGTTTTCAATATCAAGCTCAACTATATACGGCATCCAGTCAACGATACGAAAGAACTCTTCTGCGCCAAACGTGGTATCATAGTAGTTAATTATCGTGCTTAGCGCTGTGCCGTGCGTGCCGATAACGATAGTCTTGCCGTCATTGGCTGCTGCGATTTCCTTAACTGCCTCAATATTGCGTTTCTGCACCATTGAGATAGACTCGCCGCCCTCTTCGTGCCAATGCTTATCGCTCCAGCGCTTATTAATCATATCCTTAAAGCTAACGCCTGTTCCGCCGTTGCCATTCTTTCCGCTCCGGCGTTCACGAAGTCTTTCATCAGTCGTTATAGGCATACCGAAATACTCCGCAGTGCTTGCGATAGTATCAAGACTGCGCTTGTACGGGCTGCAATAGAATGCATCGATGTGGATATCTTTCAGTGTATCCAGCACAAGCTGAGTGTCTTTCATTCCCTCGTCAGTAAGAGGTCTTGTTCTGTCATCAGCATGGCTGTGCACAGGCTGAGCATGTCTAACAAAATAGATCTTAGTCATTATCTTATTCCCTATTGTCTCCCGACAGGTTTCTCTGGTAGCCGCAGCCTTCCTTGTGGCAAATAAGCATACCATTCTTTCCGCCCTTCTGGAAAAGCGTTGAACCGCACTTCGGGCAAACTTCTTCTGTCGGCAGATCCCATGTCATAAACTCGCAGGTCGGGTTATCCTCGCAACCATAATACTTCTTGCCCTTCTTGGACTTTTTGAGAAGTATCTTTTTGCCGCAGAACGGGCACTTACCGCTCATTTCCTGAACGATTCTCTTAGTGTTTGTGCACTCGGGGAATCCTGAGCAAGCAAGGAACTTGCCGTATCTGCCTATCTTTATGACCATAGGCTTGCCGCAAACCTCACAGACCTGATCAGTCTCTTCACTCGGAACCTTTACACGCTTGCCGTCCATTGCCTTTTCAGCATCGGAAAGCTCGTGGTCGAACTCGCCGTAAAAGTCCTGCAAAGTCTTAATCCAGCTTTTCTTTCCGCTTTCGACCTGGTCGAGACTGTTTTCCATATTTGCTGTAAACTTGACATCAACAATCTTTTTGAAATGCTCGCTCATCAGCTCGTTTGTAACTTCGCCAAGCGATGTAGGCTTGAGCTGTTTTCCGTCACGTTCAACATAGTTCCTCGCAAGAATTGTCGAGATGGTCGGAACGTAGGTCGACGGTCTGCCGATGCCTGTTTCTTCAAACGCTTTAACAAGCGTTGCTTCGGTATATCTCGGAGGCGGCTGTGTAAAATGCTGATTGCCCTCAAGCGATTTCACGTTTACTGTGTCGCCCTTTTTAAGCGGAGGGAGAATGTTCTTCTTCTCACCGTCGTCGTCCTTGCTCTCTTCGTAAAGAACAGTAAAACCGTCAAACTTTACTGAGTAACCTGTTGCCTTGAAGCAGCAGTTATCAGCGAGAATATCAACAGAAACTGTATCCATAAGGCAGTTAGCCATCTGCGATGCGATAAATCTCTCCCATATAAGCTTGTACAGCTTGTACTGGTCGTTAGTCACGCCGCTTGCCTTTACCTCTTCAGGTGTAAGCTCGGGGTGAGTAGGTCTGATAGCTTCGTGAGCGTCCTGAGAATTGCCCTTGGACTTATACTTTCTCGGGGTATCAGGAACATAGCTGTCACCGTATTTAGCTCTGATAAACTCAGTTGCAGCATTTCTTGCCTCGTCTGAGATACGAAGGCTGTCGGTTCTCATATACGTTATAAGACCTGTCTGTCCCATAGACTTGATCTCAACACCTTCGTAAAGTTCCTGTGCAGTCTTCATCGTTCTTCTGCCCTGGAATCCGAGCTTTCTTGATGCTTCCTGCTGGAGCGTAGATGTTGTGAAAGGTGCTGCAGGTGATTTGCGGTGAACGCTCTTTTTCACTTTGTCAATTACAAACGTCGCACCCTTGAGTCTTTCAAGTATCTTATCCGTCTGCTCTTTGGTTTCAAGCTCGACCTTTTCGCCGTCTACAGTGTTGAGCTTTGCAGAGAAAGTCTTTCTGCTGCCTACTGCTGAAAACTTACCGTCAATAGACCAGTATTCCTGAGATACAAATGCTCTTATCTCATTTTCTCTGTCGCATATCATCTTTACAGCAACAGACTGCACTCTGCCTGCGGAAAGACCTCTTCTTATCTTTCTCCAAAGGAATGGTGAGAGCTTGTAACCCACGATTCTATCGAGGATTCTTCTTGCCTGCTGAGCATTGACAAGATTAAGGTCGATAGATCTTGGATTAGCCATACCTGCCTTGATACCGCTCTCGGTGATCTCGTTGAAGGTCACTCTGTTGCGCTGAGACATATCAAGACCGAGCAGCTGTGCGAGATGCCATGAAATAGCTTCTCCCTCACGGTCAGGGTCTCCTGCGAGATATACATTATCGCAGGCTTTAGCTTTTTTCTTTATATCCTTTATAAGATTCTCTTTTTCCTTGATGTTGACATACATAGGCTCAAAGTTGTGCTCTATGTCAACAGCCAGCTTTGACTTTGGAAGGTCACGCAGATGTCCCATTGATGCAACGACCTCATAATCTCCGCTGAGATATCTTTTTATTGTTTTTACCTTAGTTGGGGACTCAACTATAATAAGATTAGACAAAATAATTCTCCATTCTCTGAAATTTATTCTGCAAGCTCAAACTGGTTGCCCGGAAGGCTATTGACAATGCCTTCGAGTTCAAGCATAGTAAGCGTTGAAAGCACTGTTGAGATGTCAAGACCCGTCTTGATGCTTATCGCATCAGCAAGAGCCTTTCCTTCTTCAAGCACTTTACATACTGCGCTTTCAGTTTCATTGAGCTGTGAGTAATCGACCTCGGGAGCTTTACTGCTTGGCTGCGGCTGCTCCGTAGTCTCTTTAGTTTCTTTTTGTTTTGCCGAAACGGCTGCCTTGCGCTGCTTTATCTCCTCGGAATTATAAAACTCCGAATCGTCAACAGGCAGGCTGAAATCACCGAAGTTCCTTGTGAATGCGAAGCTGTCAAAGCCTTCGAGTGCAAGTCTTCCTACGACATCGTCAGCATCAAACAGCGGAACACACTCGTTCCTGAGCAGATATCTCTGTCCGAAATATCTTTTATCGGTTATATCACTTGGCGGAACTACAAACACAGGTTTACCCTGTGAAGTTGCGTGAGTGTAGTTATCAAGACCGTGGCTCGTTGCGCTCGCCTCAATAAACACAACACCCTGCGATATTCCTACAAGTATCCTGTTTCTCAGCTTAAAAGCATCAGAAAAAGTCTTGCTTGCGGGGATATGTTCTGAGATAACAACACCGCCGTTATCAGCTATTTTCTTTTTGATATCAAGGCTGCCCTTGGGATAATCATAATCAAGAGCCGTTCCGCAGACAGCGACCGTCGGCTTGCCCTTATCGAGCGATGTCAGATTTGCTATCTGGTCTATACCGTTTGCAAATCCCGACGAGAGCACGATCTCTCTTTTGATAAGTTCTTCGCAAAGATACTTTGCCGTGCTGACTGAATACGCTGAAGGCTGTCGTGTGCCGACAACAGCAATTATACTGATATGGTTTAAAAAGTCAAGGTTACCGTAGCTGAACAAAACAGCAGGCGGATCCGCGATCGCCCTTAATCGCTGCGGATAGCCCTCACTTTCGTAACAATATACATTAATGCCTTTTTGCGAGCATTCATCAAGCAGTTTCTGCGCATCATCTTCGGTTATCTTGTCAACGTTCGCTTTTTCCTTATCTTTAAGACCGCTGACCTCATGATCCTTGAGTGCCTTGCAGAATTCCTCTGCACTGTCATAGTTAGCAGAAAGCTCCCATATGCGCGGGTTGCCTGCGCCAAATATCATGACCAGCATCAGCCATACTATTCGCTTATCTTTCACTAGTCATCACCTCTGCACATTTCCCAAAGAATGATCGATCCCGCGGTAGCAACGTTGAGTGAATTTATATTTCCATGCATTCTGATCGTTATTCGCTCATCACACAAAGCCACGTCCTGTACACTCATACCGTTGCCCTCGTTTCCAAGAACAACAGCACATCCGCCACTGTAATCAGCAGCAGTAACTGAAACTGCGTCTTTGTCGATGACCGAAGCATAGAGCCTGACACCAGCATTTTTGAAAGCATCAGCTACATCAGAAAGGCTTTCAGTTATCATAATATCCAGCCTTAAAGCCGAGCCCATAGCTGATCTGAGCACCTTAGGATTATACAGCTCACAGCAATCATTGCACATAATAACCGCATCAACGCCGACCGCATCAGCAGTTCTGAGAAGCGTTCCCACATTGCCCGGGTCCTGCAGATCGTCAAGCACAAGGTACTTGCCATCAGGCTTTATCCTGCTCTGTGCCAACGTGTTATCAAAGCATTTTGCGATAACAAACACGCCCTGCGGATACTGTGAGTCAGACATCTTCAAAGCAATGTCTTCATCAATCGTATAGAAATTGCCGCACCGTGAAAACCACTTTTCATCGACATACTCGCTGTACTTTTCAAGTGCTTTCAATGTGGCAAAGCAGGCTGTTATCTCCAGCTTGTCCTGCTGCCACAGATCGAATGCATCTTTGCACAACCTTGCACCCTCAAGCACGAACATACCCGCTTCACGCCTATGCTTTTTGCTTGCTGCAAGCTTGACATATTGTTTGATCTTGGGGTTGTCCCTGCTTGAAATATGCATGATTAACGCCGCCTTTTGCTAAGTTTTACTACCCTTAATATATAACAAAACACGCATATCCGTTAAAACATGCGTGTCATTATTATTAAAGAGCAGCCTTTGCCTTCTCAACGATAGCAGTAAAACCTGCAGGGTCGTTGATAGCGATCTCAGACAGCATTTTTCTGTTCAGGCTGATGCCTGCCTTGTTAAGACCGTTCATCAGTGTAGAATAGTTCATACCGTTGAGCTTAGCAGCTGCAGATATTCTTGTGATCCAGAGCTTTCTGAAATCTCTCTTTCTTGCTTTTCTTCCGATATATGCATACTGTCCGGACTTCATAACGGCTTCTTTAGCCATCTTGAAGTGCTTGCTCTTAGCGCCGAAATAGCCCTTAGCAAGCTTCAGAGTCTTGTTTCTTCTCTTACGAGTCATCATTGCTCCCTTAACACGAGCCATAGTTATTACCTCCTGAAATTTTGATAGATTGTTTCCCTACAACTCGTTATTACTTGTAAGGTACGAGAATTTTGATGTTAGCCAGATTTGACTTGTCAGCCACTGCAGCGCCACGAAGGATTCTCTTGCGCTTGTGGTCTTTCTGTGTAAGTCTGTGTCTCTTATTTACATGCTGGAACTTAACCTTGCCGCTGCCTGTAACCTTGAAACGCTTTTTTGCACCTGAATGTGTTTTGATCTTTGGCATTTTAATTTATCCTCCCTTAAATATAATTTACTTTGAAACCTTTGGAGAAACGAACATCACAAGACTGCGTCCCTCCATTTTAGATGGCTTGTCAACAACACCGACCTCAGAAATAGCTTCCTTAAACTTTGCAAGAAGCTCCTCACCGAACTGCGGGTGAGCAACTGTACGCTTTCTGAATCTTACTGAAACTTTAAGCTTATCTCCGCCGTTAAGAAATTTGACAGCTTGATTGACCTTAGTATTGAAATCATGAGTATCGATAGTTGAAGACATTCTGATCTCCTTGATATCGATGATCTTCTGATTCTTTCTTGCTTCCTTTTCACGCTTAGCCTGCTCAAAGCAGAATTTGCCGTAATCCATGATCCTGCAAACCGGCGGCTGAGCCTGAGGAGCGATCTTTACCAGATCCAGATCCTGCTGAACTGCAAGATCAAGTGCCTCTGCTAAACTTACTATACCAAGCTGACTTCCGTCAACGCCTATCAGACGGACTTCCTTGTCCCTGATCTCTTCGTTGATCTGATGTTCCCTGTTGCTAATGACGCAGCACCTCCAAAACTATAATAAAATGAAAAACGGGTACAGACACAGATCCGTACCCGCATTATTCCACATTGAAAATGCGATCAAATGTTGACCTTTTTGCGTTAGCTGAAGGTGAGAACGGATCAAGTCCTACTTTGTTTACCAAGTTATTATACTACATCGTTCTCTGTTTGTCAAGCAGTTAACACATTTTTTACATTTATATTTGAACTTCGAGCAATGTTGCTTTCACTCTATTGTATTATAGCATGCAGTGTCTCTGCTGTCAATCCTAAATGATTCCTTGACACAGGTGCCAAGTTGCATTATAATATAGTATAATACAACAATAATGTATGACCAAAGGAGCATAAGATGAATAGCGAATATCTTGATGACTGCCCATACTACCTCAGTGATTTTCTGACATATCTGAAAGTCGTAAGAGACCGCGGCGAGCGAACGGTAGAGGCTTACTACATTGATATAAGGACTTTTATGAGATATCTGCACATCAAGCACAAAGCGGCTAAGAACGAAGAATTTGCAGATATCATGATCGGAGACACCCCGCTTGAATGGGTAGAATCATTCTCTTTGAACGATGCCTATGTATATCTCGGGTATCTTTCAGAAAAACGAAAGAACTCAGTAACGACCCGTGCAAGAAAATGCTCGGCGCTGAAACAATTCTATTCGTATCTGAACAAAAAAGCAGCACTTATTAAAAACGACCCGCTCACCGATCTTGAGCTGCCAAGAGTCAAGCAGGCGCTGCCGAAGTACCTGACGACCGAGCAGAGTCTCCAGCTTCTGAGAAACGTTGATTCAAAGCACAAAGAACGTGATTTTTGCATGCTCGTTCTGTTTTTGACCTGCGGTATGCGTCTCAGCGAGCTCGTTGGACTCAACCTTGTCGATTACAGCAAGGAAAACCGCACGCTCAGGCTGTTCGGTAAGGGACGCAAAGAAAGGATAGTTTATCTCAACGATGTCTGCATACAGGCGCTAGATGACTACATCAGCAACCACAGACCAAACATCGAAGAAAAGGCTATCTTCCTGTCTGCGAACAACACACGCATCAACAAGCGCCGTGTTCAGCAGATAGTCGATGAACAGCTGAAACTCGCAGGGCTTTCAAACCTCGGAATAACGACTCACAAGCTGAGACATTCAGCTGCAACAATGATGTACAAAAACGGCGTTGATACGCTGGTACTCAAAGAAGTTCTCGGACACAAAAGCATAGCTACCACCGAGATATACACACACATCTCGAACAGCGAGCTGCAAAAAGCTGCTGAATCCTCACCTATCGCTGATCTCCAAAAAGAAAAGAAATAGCAACAAAAAGCTGTCTTCTCGCAATGAAAAGACAGCTTATTTTTATTTCTTCATTCGTATAATAGAGTTTTGCGGAACGACTATGTCAGATGCGATGGACAGGCGCATCATTGCATGATTTGCCGTTTCAATCTCGTTGCCGTTCTCATCAAACAGCTGATCAGCGGTCAGCTTGACAGGTGGATCTGTCGGAGATAGAATTTCCAGTTCGTCTCCCCTATTGAACTTGTTGCGCTGCTGAGCATAGATCCTGCCGTTTGAGCAACCCTCAACAACCGCTACAACATCATATTCTCTGATGTATCCGCCAGTTTCGTAATACTGGCTCTGCTTAGGGTGACCAAAGAAAAAACCTGTGCAGTAAGCTCTGTGGCTTACCTTGAAGACCTCGTCCTTTATCCACTGAGGAAGCGAATAATTATCGGGATCAGCCTTATAGATATCCATAGCCTTGCGGTAAGCGTTTGTGATAACAGACACATAGTAAGAAGACTTTGCTCTGCCCTCTATTTTAAAGCTGTTGACACCTGCTTTTGCCAGCTTATCAATGTGCTCAATAGCACACATATCCTTTGCGTTGAGGATATACGTTCCGCTCTCGTCCTCAAAGACGGGATAGAACTCATTGGTGCGCTTTTCTTCCATAAGATGATATCCCCATCTGCAAGGCTGAGCACACTCGCCTCTGTTAGCATCACGGTCAACGATATACTGCGAAAGCAGACATCTGCCCGAGAAACTAACACACATTGCGCCGTGCACAAAGCACTCAATTTCAAGATCCTTCGGGGTCTTTTCTCTTATCTCGGCAATCTCTTCAAGAGAAAGCTCTCTTGCAAGGACTACCCTTTTTGCGCCCATATTATAGAACTCATTGGCTGTTGCATAGTTTACTATGCCAGCCTGTGTGGAGATGTGTATCTCCATATCGGGAGCGAAGCGCTTTACCATTGCAAACACACCGATATCGTTGACGATAAGTGCGTCAACACCCGCATCAACGGCATCTTTTACGAAGCCCTCAAGCTGCGGTATCTCAAAATTTCTCGGAAGCGTATTGCAGGTCAGATACAGCTTTTTTCCTCTTTCGTGGGTGACCTTGCAAGCCTGTGCAAGAGTCTGCGCATCAAAATTGGCAGAAGCTGCTCTCATTCCAAAGCAGGAGCCGCCGAGATAGACGGCATCCGCTCCGAAATCAAGAGCTGCATATAATCTTTCCATATCACCTACAGGTGATAATACTTCAAGCAGATCAGACATTATCTACCTCAACTATCTTTCATCAGACCGGCTTTTCTAAGGTTAGCATTGTGTTCTTCGTTCGTTCTTGCATAGAACGTCTCGCCTGTTGCAAGGTTGTTACAGAAGAAGTAGTAATCGGTCTTTTCAGGGTTAAGAACAGCCTTGATAGCCGCAAGACCAGGGTTGCATATCGGGCTTGCAGGCAAACCTGTGCACTTATACGTATCATAAACCTGTGCGTAGTGGTCAGCAGAAGTAGTATCTACTGCCTTTTTCTTGATTACCTTTTCAATATACTTATCAGTTGTATCTGACTGCAGGTTCGGATATGTATCAGGGTCATTAAGTCTGTTGATGAATACAGAAGCGACCTTTGGCATTTCCTTTTCAGAACCTGCTTCCATCTGAACGATAGATGCAAGAGTAACAATCTGATTGAGGCTGAGCTTGTTAGCCTTTACCTGTCTCATAATATCAGCGTTGAGCACGTTCTGGAACTGCTCACGAACGATCTTGGTAACGTTATATGCAGTGTCATCAACATAGAAGTTATATGTCTCTGGGAAGAAATAGCCTTCCATCTTATAGAATGCATCTTTGCTTACGCCGAGATCCTTTTCAAAGTCAAAGCCCTGTTCCTTATTGAACTCAAACAGGAAATCATCAGCCTTGCAGACCTTGTTCTTTTCAAGCAGGTTAGCAACTTCAAGCAGGTTCATACCCTCTGTGATAGTAACATTGACGGTCTTCATCTTCTTACGCTGTGTAGAGAGTTTCTCGATAACATCGGGATAACCCATAGATGCCTGGAGCGTGATGTCACCAGGGTAAAGCGTTTCAGGCTTTTCAATCTTCAGAGCAAGAAGGAAAAGTGTCTTGTTGTTGATAATTCCGTTTTCATAGAGCAGGTCGGCAATGTTTTCATTTGTCGAACCCTCAGGAATGTTGAAAATAACATCGTTATCAGACTTACCGATTCCGTAATACTCAGTAGCAATAGATATACCTGTTATAGCAAGCACTATTGATGTAGTCAGGATAATGCAGGTGAGGATAACTCCGCCGAAGATAGTACCATTGAACTTGCTTGGTTTCTCTTTCTTATGTACCTTTTTCCTGCTCCTTGTCGAGCGGCGTCTGGTTGCAGGGTGACGGTTTGAAGATGCTCTGCCGCTTCTTGGCATTATAACAGTCGGCTCGTTGTCGATATCGTCGTCATATTCGTCTTCATCGCTGTCAGCCTTTTCTGCTTCGTCATCAACAACAGCAAGAGCGGTGCCTGCGCCCGAATCCTCACCGAGTATCTCAGCAAGAACAGAATCATCAACAGGCTTAACGTCCTCGACCTCTGCGTCATCAACGGTGTTAACGTCGTTGAGTATCTCATCGACAGTAAGCTCGCCGTGCGTCTCGTCAGAAGCAGTTTCGTCAGAAACATCGCCCGTGAGCGTATCATCGGCAAGTATCTCATCGGCAGTAAGCATATGCTTTGTCTCACCGATCTCATCATCCACCGTGATATCAGCTTCCTCAGCGGCGACCTCAGATTCTGCTTCCGCGGTATCAGCATCATCGGAAATTATCTCGCCGAGAGTCTTTTCCGAATCAGCGCTTGAAGCATCTGCGGCGTTTCCTTCAACCTCAGCTCTGATTGCGTTGTTTGCCGCAATTATCTCCTCAAGGCTGAGTTCATTCTTATCCATAGATCTCTTCCTTTCTCAAACCAAAAGAAACATTTTTACTTTCCGTAATAAGGTGTTGAACACATATATCAAACTCGTCGGCTGGCAGGCTTTCCTGCAAACAGCTGTCATAGCATATCCCAACAGTCGAACCGTTGAAATCAGCTAAGAATCTGTCATAAAAGCCTTTGCCGAAACCAAGTCTATATCCTTTATTATCAAATGACAAACCAGGTACTATACATACCGAATTGTCTGAAAAGCTCTGAACGGGATCTGTATCCACGACCGGTTCGAGCAGACCGTAGCTGCCTGATGCAAGGTCGTCAAAGCTTTCAATGTGATAAAACTCCATTATATTGGTGCCGCTGACACATCTGGGACAGAAAACTATCTTTTCCAAAAGAGCTTTTCTGATTATCTCCAGCGTGTCAACTTCAATATCAAATGAAACATACACAAGCAGCTCATCGCAATTTTTATAAAGCTCGCTTTCAAGGAACGTCGCAGTAATACTCTTATCACTGCTTTGCTTTTCCTCAGCAGTCATTGACTTTCTCAGCTTTTTGTAATAAGCTCTGAGCTGTTTTTTATCGCTTATTTGCATTGCATACCAGCCTTGATATTCAATGCCGCATCTGCAGATACCAGTATCTCTGCAAGCTTAAGACCAAACTCAATGCAAGCTCCCGGTCCTTTGCCTGTGATAAACTTTCCATCTATAACTACAAGGCCGCTGCAAGCATCTGCACCAACAAGGTCCTTTTCAAAGCCTGGGAAACAAGTGGCTTTCTTACCTTTGAGCAAACCCTTGTGACCGAGGATAGATGGTGCTGCACAGATAGCAGCAATATACTTATCATTAGCCGCGCAGAAATTAATTGCTTTCTGAACGCCTACGCTTGCTTCAAGGTTGAGCGTTCCCGGCATACCGCCAGGAAGAACGATAAGTTCAAGGTCACTGTCGAGCTTGATATCACTTACAGAAATATCAGCCTTTACGGTAACACCGTGGCTGCTTGTGACCTCTTTGCCTGTAACGCCAACTGTTTTAACATCGACATTGGCACGTCTGAGTATATCTATCGGAGCAAGTGCTTCAATATCTTCAAATCCATCTGCAAGAAAAACATATACCATAGTGTGACCTCCTTGATATGTAATCAAAGCTCTTTATAGAACTGCTTTATCTCGTTGATCTTTCCACAGGTCATTTTACCCTCGGGGCACTTACCTGTCATAACGCAGGACGGTCCTGCATTCTTGAACACATTCGGAGCGACCTGTCTGCAAAGCTTGAGCATCTCATCAGCAACAGCCTTTATCTCCCACTGCGCTCTGTTGCAGCAGCGGTGCTTGAAGAAGTTGAAAAGGCTTCTGACGTTCATCGTAACAACTATCTTAGTCTCGCAGGCATTCGGAAGAACGAATCTTGCATCTTCATTAGCCTTCTTACGCGCCTTTGAACGAGCTTCCTTTTCGTCCATGCCCTGCTCCATAAACGTCTTTGTATGTTTTTCGGTGAGTATCTCAGCTATCTTGTTGTAGCTTTCGGTAAGCGCAGCCATCTGCTTATCAAACTCTGCCTTTGCCTCAGCGTCAGCTTCTATCTCAGGCGGCGTGATAAACTCAAAGCCGTTTTCGTTAACATAACGCTGGCTTTTCTGTGAGTAAGATGCGATACGGTGTCTCACAAGCTGATGTGAGCAGGCTCTGGAAATGCCCTCAATACCGAAAGTAAAGCTGACATGCTCCATAACGCTTTCGTGACCTATATCAGCAAGCATAGTAACAAAGCTCTGTATCTTTTCATCGGTAAGACCGTCTTTAAGTGATTCGATATCACTTGACGAATAACAAAGCTTTGCGGCAGTGGCGATTATCTTTTCTGCCTCGGGTGTATGAGCAAGCAGTTTAACATTCATACTGGCACTTCCTTTCAAACTCCATATACGAATACTATTATACCATTAATAAAGTAAATAGTCAACATAATTATGACATTTTTCGCTCATTTTGATATGAAAATACTGGATTTTCAGCGGCCGACCAAACAAATTGTACAAAACGGCATATTAAAAGCGCCTTGCCATTAAGGCTAAGCGCTTTATACCGAAGCAATTGCATAGAATTCAAATCTCCAGCTCTTTGATTATTTCATCCATACTTCTTTTGCCGTATACTATTCGCAAAACAATAATAAGCTTATCTTTGTCATCAGGATAATAAAAAATAATATAATTTCCTACTATCAGCTTTTTGACATTATTGATCGGCAGATATTCATTCACGACAGGTGCACCCAAGTCCGGAAATGCCCTTGCATCTTTTATTCTTTCAGCGACCTCATCTGCAAATCCCGCAGCAGCTTTTGGATTGTCAAGTTCAACGGCAATATTTGAGATGATGGCATCGAAGCCCTCTATTGCCTTTTGAGTAAACCTATATCCATACTCAGATGCCATACTTGCTCCTTATATCTCCGATAGCCTTGTCGCCGTCTACAGTTTTTCCCTCTCTGACATCTTCAAGACCTTCCATTATCTGCTTTGCTTCATGCATTTTACGCATCGTTCGTTCATAGTATTCGATGTCCATAACAACGAGCCTGCCGTATCCGTTCTTTGTCACATAAACAGGACCGTTTTCCTCTGCACAGCGTCGTTCTATCTCGACTGTATTTTTAAGATCACGCATAGGTATTATCTGCATAAGTCAGCGCTCCTTTCGTGACTATATTATACCTCAAATTGAGCCACAAGTCAAGGGCTTTAGGCTTATCATATTTTCATTTTGCGAATCTAAAACAGGCAGGCTACCACAAAAGCGATAAAATAAAACCGGAAACAGCGAATCAACGCCATTTCCGGTTAGCCAACAAGTGACTCATAAGGTATTTGACATATTACAAGTTATTTAGTTCCAAAGAAACTGCCAAGGCTGAAGCCTGTAGGCATCGGGATCGTGAACATATAGATCGTTGCAACGATAAGAACGCCGACTGCGATGAACAGTACTACCGCACGGTTCGGTATTCTCTTGAATATGCCGACAATACCGAGCATAAACAGAACTACCGAGTAGATAACGCTGACGAGATTATATGCATCTCCCCTTGCATTATCCTTCTTTCCTTCTTCAAGCACTTCCTGAGACTCTGCGAGCAGCTCATTGGCATGTTCAAAATACTTATCTCTCATGCCCTTTACTTCAAAAGGTGAATCCATATCATCGGTCATCTGTTTATATGCGTCAACAAGAATTTCGCTTCCGTTCTGATCAAGATATGTCTGGAGCTTTTCTTCAATGATCTCCGCAGCCTCTTTCTGACCGTTTGCAAGCGCTATTCTTTATCAAACAGATACTCGTTCATTGTGTTCCATGCGAGTACGTCTGAGAGATAAAGCTGCATTCCTGCGTTGTACTCCGAGTTTCCTTCAGCTGCAAGGTTGTTGCTCTTAGTGTAGTTAGTGGACTGGTTTCCGCCATGCAGCGAGCCTATCCACGATGCCCATGCTGTGAGCAGAGCTGTGATGCCAAGGAATATGGCAACAAGTATCTCTACTTTATTCTGGCTTAGCAAAGGCTTCTTCTTGCCTTCCTCGGTCTTTTCTTCGTTTTCAACTGCTTCTTCTACCTTCTTGGTTTCTTCTGACATAATTACTCCTCCTCATTTTCTGTTTCAGTCTGCTGAGCAGCCTGAGCTTTAAACTTGATATTACCTGATTCGTCGATCGAGAATACAACAGGATCTGTTAATAAGTAATCGCCATATACATCATCGATAGTGAATCCGTAGTAATAATCGCCCTGCGGCAAATATGCGTATGTAACGCCGCTGTCAGCAGCCCATGTATGCTCAGTCATCTCTATCTCTGTACCGTCAAGAAGAGAATTGATGACAACGACCTTATCGCCTTCTTTTATCTTGGTTATCTCACGGGCAGCGGTACCATTTGCAGAAATACCGTCCCAAGCACCCTCGATAGTTACCTTATACTCTTTATCGACTCTCATACGAAGATTGGTACGCTTTCCGTTGAGTTTTATCGGTGCTGTAAATACTGTATATTCTTCAGTCTCTTCTACAACACAGCTCGTCAATATCGTTCCGTCGGACAGTGCGAGCCAATAGCCGTCAAAGTTGTCTGCAACCATACCACTCTCCCAATCAGCTTTGATATCAGTTGTTGAACCTAAATTGAGCATTTTTCCGTCAATGTCGAGGCAGATATAAGCACTTACCATTGCCGTGTTGTTCAGTCCGTTCTGGTCAAGGACAAAACCATAAGTTCCATCATCAGTTACTGCGGGAGCTGTACTGAATGTAATGAGCTTGCTTTCTTCGGACTTAGGCTCTTCGCTGCTTGAAAAATACGAATCGTCCATACTTGTCTTGCAGTCGGTATTAGTCCACTCACCTGCATCGCCGCCGAATATAGCATCATTGTTATAGCCGATATCGGAATGACCTTTGGCTACCATATCAACCAGTGAAAGATAATACGGGCTTATGCAGATATTAGAGAAAGTCGGAAGCTCTTTTGCGTCCTGTATCTTGAGCGGATAATAAACAGAAAGACCTGTTGCTTTTGCGTGGTTGCTGCCGTTCTTATTGTAAACTATGCAGCTCTTAAGTGCGTCAAGCGCAGCTTTTCCGTCAGCATACGAAGAACATTGATTTATGATGCCGCCGACATCGACCATATTGGTATAGCCCTCTGTCTTGTTATTTCCGCCAAAATTATCTGCACTTGTAACTCCTCTTACTACTCCTGCAAGGTCTGAACCTGCCTTTTCATAGAGAGTCTTTGCATAGCTGTTGAATGCCACAACAAAGTCATCAAACTTAGAAAGATCGATTATAGTAAGTGTGCAGGAGTTTTCCTGTCCTACTGATGCACACTCCTGATAGAAGCTGTCTGCAATGACCTTGCCAAGATCGCCGCCGTTCGCCGTCGGATTCTCAGCAAGATACGTGCCATAAGTCGTGTAATCCCAGCCTGAACCTGGTTCACATTCCTGAGAACCATAGAAATATCTTGCATATGTTGCAAAGATATTCGCAGTCTCAGCAGTGCCCATAAGACAGCAGTCAAAACCAATAAACTCGAACTGGTCTGTCATAGAATTATATACATCAGATAATGCTGTGTTGAACTCGGTAAGAGTGAGGGTATCACCGTTATTGAGCTCATCAACGCAAGCTCCCAAGATGCTTCCTCCGCCGTGATCCCATACAACTAATCCCATTTTTGCTGCCGGATACTTTTCAACACCCCATTTGAGAAAACCTGAAAGTGTTGACGAATCACCCATGTTTGTCAGCTCAGCGGTGTCTGCAAGCTCCATTTCGCCATTCTGAACAACAAAGCGCTGAGCTTTATCCGCACTGATGTTTTCATTCGTCCACTTGCTCGTGCCGCCGGTCTGGATAACAAACCTGACCTTATCGCTGCCCTTTGCATTGAGCATCTGCTCAATATCACTCGAGGCAGAACCTTGTCCGCTGCTCTCAAGATCAGTACCGCAAAGGTAAACGAAGATGGTCCATGTACCCTCTTCACCCATCGGCTTATTCTTCTTTTCTGCTCGCTGAATGCTCAGATTTCCATCGGATTTGCCGACCTTCATCGAAAGGCTTGCACCCGAAGGGCTGCTTTTTTCAGCCGCAGAGCTGCTCTCTACCACAGAACTTGCAGCAGAAGATGACTCAACAGAGTCAGATGAACTCTCAGAGCCACAGCCAGCTGTGAACAACATAACTGCTGCCGACAACAGCGCAGCTACTCTTTTGTACGCTTTCAAACTTCAAAACCTCCTGTATTCACCCAATTATATCAAGCACGAAATTAACGTGCACAATACCAAAGTTTATTTTTCCTGCTTTGCGAGCATATCTTCAAGCTTTGAAAGATGCTCCCTGACAGCATCTATCTCTGCCTTTATATCAGCTGTACCGTTCTCCTCATGCTCTTCTTTCTTGTTTGCCTCAGATACCTCGCTGATAGCGGATACAACGATACCAACAACAACGTTCATCATAACAAACGCTGTAACAAGAACAAATGAAACGAAATACAGCCAAGCGAAACTGAATTCAGCCATTACAGGTCGGCTGATACCCATAGACCAGCTTTCAAGCGTCATGACCTGGAACAGCGTGTACATAGCTTTCGGGATATTTCCAAACCAATCGGGGAACGCTGTGCCGAACTGTGTTACGCCGATTATAGCGTATATGTAATAGATAACGATGAGCAGCATCGCAGTCCAGGAAATGCCCGGCAGCGATTTTCCGATCGCTGAGATGATCGCCTGGAGAGGCTTGAGCGAGCTCACCATCTTAAAGCCTCTCAACCCTTTGAGAGAACGGAAAACTCTGAACACACGCAGTATTCTCATCGAAGACAAAACTGCAAGACCTGAAAGGACCGAAGTCAGAATGATTATGAAATCAAACCAGTTCCATGCGCTCTTAAAGTAGCCGATAAACTTATATGCGACCATTTTAAGCAGCATCTCCGCTATAAAAACACCTATGCAAATCAGATCTATAACGTTCAGAACACCGCCTATGCTATTGTCAATAGACGGAAAAGTCTGCAAACCAAGCACTATCGAATTTATCAGAATAACAATAAGAATGGCACCTTGAAAAAGATGCCCTTCTACAAAACGCTTTAGTTTTTCCATAACACGATCACACCTTTATCTTAATTTGTGCAAGGCACATGATTTTTGGCTTCGTCGATAAGCTGCTGAGCATTCTCCAGAAGCAATGGCGTTATACTATCTCCGCCCATTATTCGTGCTATCTCGTGTTTTCTTTCGTCATTTTCCAGTTTTCTGACAGATGTAACTGTTCTATCACCGACTACATTTTTCTCTATAAGTATATGGCTGTCAGCCATCACGGCGATCTGTGCAAGATGCGTTACGCAAAGCACCTGACGGTAGTTTGCGATCTGTTTCAGCTTATATCCGATCTTCTGGGCTGCCCTTCCGCTGACGCCCGTATCTATCTCGTCGAAAATAAGCGTTCCAATAGAATCCTTTTCAGCAATAACGTTTTTGAGAGCAAGCATTATTCTTGAAAGCTCACCGCCTGAGGCGATCTTTGCAAGAGGTCTCGGCTCTTCGCCAACGTTTGCTGAAATAAGAAATTCGATATTGTCCATACCCTTGAGCGTTAATTTGCCCTGCTTTATGTCCACAACAAGCGTTACGTTCTGCATGTTGAGAAACTCAAGCTCACCTGTGACCTGCTTGACAAAACGCTCTGCCGCGTTTTTTCGGAACTTTGAAAGCTCAATGGCTTTCCTTGAAACTTCGGTAAGAAGCTCGGTTTTCTTCTTTTCAAGCTCCGAAAGATCCTGCTCGCTGTTTTCAAGCATTTTCAGCTCCTGCTTTGAGCTTTGAAGCATCTCAAACACTTTATCAAGCGTAGGACCATATTTTTTACATATCTTGCGAAGCTCCTCGCTTCTTTGATTGAGCCAGTCAAATCGTTTCGGGTCAACATTGAGTTTGCCGAGGATAGAATCAAGCTCCTGCGAGATATCCTGAATCTCAATCTTGGCGCTGTCAAGTCTCTCCGAAAGCGCTGCAAGCTCAGGCATTATATCACTGTAATTCTCGATATACGAGTTTGCGTTGCTGACGTTCTCAACTACGCCATTTGAATCATCGTTGCCCGAAAGCACTGAATTTGCGGCAAATATAGCCTCAGACAAAGCGACCGCATTCTTTGACACATTGAGTTCTGCTTTTATCTGCTCGTCCTCATTTTCCTTGATGTTCAGACCTTCAATTTCATTTATTATATCGTATAGCTGTGAGATACGGAACTGTTTGTTACCCGCATCAGTTTTTAGCGCATTTATCTGCTTTGCAAGCTTTTGCAGCTCGTGGAAAGATACCTGATAATCGCTGATTATCTGTTCTGCCTCGGCATAGCAATCAAGTATGTCAATATGTCTGTCCGCAGAAAGCAGTATCTGATTATCGTGCTGTCCGTGGATATTGACAAGTGCCTCACCGACCTGCCGCAAAAGCGAAACATTCACAGGGCGGTTGTTTATCCTTGCGACGCTGCCGCCGTCAGAGCGAATCTCCCTTTCAAGAAAAAGCTGTCCGTCTTCGATGCTAAGACCGCTTTGAGAAAGCAGTTCACCGCATTCGTTCGGGACATCTGTAAAAACGGCAGAAATAACGGCTTTGTCCGTTCCTGTACGAACAATATCCTTGGTCATTCTCTGCCCAAGGATCGCATTTATGCCATTTATAAGTATAGATTTACCTGCACCTGTCTCACCTGTAAACACGTTGAGATCGGCGGTAAAGTCGATATTTGCTTTTTCTATGACCGCTAAGTTTTCTATATAAAGCTGCGATAACATAACCTAACCCCTGTCATTTTGAGTAGATAATTGAATTGAACTCTTTAAGTAGCCTCTGTGCATCACTCTCTGTGCGCATCAGAATAAATATCGTGTCGTCGCCTGCAAGCGTGCCGACCACATTTTCTATCTCTGTGCTGTCGAGCTTGGCGCACACTGCCTGAGCCATTCCAACGTGGCATTTTACCACAACGGTATTGCCCGCATAATCAACAGCAAGCACCGAATCGCTTATGAAACCGAGCACAGGATTTCTTTCACCCTGCATACCGCTCTTTTTCAGCGATGGAATGCTGTATCTGTAACTGCCGTCGGGAGCTACTGTTTTTATCAGCGAAAGCTCTTTTATATCACGGGAAACTGTCGCTTGTGTGACCTTGAAACCACGCTCTGCAAGGGCTGCCTGCAGGCTTTCCTGAGTATCTATGTTCTCCTCGCTGACAAGTTTCATAATAATCTGTTGTCTTTGCGATTTCATCTTGATCCTCCTCCCGAGAGATCCTTGAGCGGCTGCATCAGCTTTTTATTGACCGACTCAAAGAAGCTGTCGCCGTGAATGTCAATGATACCGACGCTCAGCGAAGATTTTGTAATAGTAAGCACATCAGTTTCTGTCATTTGGTAAACCCTGTTTCCGTCAACTACAACGTTAGCGCTTGCGCCTGATGTGGTATGGCATTTTGCGGTTATCACGCCGTTTGTGCCGAAAATAGTTGTTCGTGCAAACAGCGAATGCGGACAAATCTGAGTAAACTCGATACAATCCATTTCAGGCTCGATAATAGGACCGCCCGCAGACATTGAATATGCAGACGAACCTGTCGGCGTTGAAAAAATGATTCCGTCAGCGCGGAGCGAGGAAACTACCTGACCGTTCCTGCTGACCTCAAAATCTGCTATCTTGCAGTTATCAGATTTTGATACCACAACATCGTTAAGTGCTCTGAACTTGGATATCTTTCCGTCTTTGTCGGTTATCTCGGCCTTGATAAGTATACGCTTCGTAAGACGATACTCGCCCTTAACGAGCTTGGCAAGGTCTTCTATCTGCGAATGTTCCAAAGAAGCCATAAAACCAAGTCTTCCGCAGTTGATACCAAGAACGGCTTTGTTCTGTTTTGCGCTGTTTATCGCACATTTAAGGATAGTTCCGTCACCGCCGACAGCGACAACGACATCACATTTCACAAAGCAGTTTTCCTCACTGTCAAAGGCAACATTGCTGATATGACCGAAAATGCTCTTATATTCAGTTTTGAGCAGCACGGTACAGCCGTTATCAGCAAGCACCTTGCAGGCTTTTACAACATATTCTTCGCAATTTGTCTTGCTCAGATTAGGAATAATAAATACTTTCATAACTGCTCCTGTTATTTAAACTGCAAAAATGCATTCTTTACAAACTTATCAATGTCTGTCTGCACATTCTCAACACCGCTTGTGTCCTTGCAAAGATGTGCAAGATACTCAATATTGCCGTCTCCGCCTGTTATAGAGGAAACGGTAAGTCCCTTAACAGACAGCCCTGCACCATTGAACGCGCTCATCATGTTTTCAAGCACTCTGATATGGTCTTTGGGGTCTTTAACGATGCCCTTTTTATTCAATGCCTTTTTGCCGGCTTCAAACTGCGGTTTTATAAGTGTTACCATTTCACCGCCCGACGCAAGCACACTGCTCAAAGGCTGGATTATAAGACCAAGAGATATAAACGAAACATCCACGCTTATAAACTCTGGCGTCCGTTCAAAATCGTCGGGCGTAAGCTCTCTGGCATTTATGCCCTCACAGTTGACAACTCTGCTATCAGCCACGAGACTTTCGTCAAGCTGACCGTGTCCAACATCTATCGCATATACCAGCTTTGCGCCATGTTCAAGCAGGCACTGCGTAAAACCGCCTGTTGATGCGCCGATATCTGCGCAAACCAAACCATCAACGTTTATATCGAACGTCTCAAAGGCTTTTTCAAGCTTTAAACCGCCTCTGCCCACAAATGCAAGGTCATCAGGCTGAGAATCAACAATGTCGCTCTCACCGATTTCCTGTGCAGGCTTTGTGCAGGTCTTTCCGTTGACCGTGACCTTACCGCCTTTGATAAGCGCTTTGGCACGCTCACGGCTCTTGGCAAGACCATTTTCGGTCAGGTATACATCAAGTCTGCTCATCGCTCAGAAAATCCTCTATCTGCTGTGCCATCTTCTGCGCTGAGAAACCAAGCTCATCAAGCAGAACATCGCTGTCACCGTGCTTTACAAAGTAGTCTATTGTAAACGGTGCTACATTGTCGCACACAGCCGCGTATTTTTCACTTATTGAACCATAGTCGTATGCTTCCTCAAAGAAGAAAGCAACATCATAGCTTGAAATTATATCTGCTATCTGCTCGCTTATCGGGAATATCTCAACAAGTCTGAGAACATCGCAGATTATATCCTTGGTTTTAAGTATTTCAAGAGCTGACATAACGTTATTGCACAGTCTGCCGTATGTTACAATAAGAATGTGCCCACCCTTTTTGATGTGCGTAAACGTCGTATTCGGCTCAGGATTCTTGATAAGGCTCTTTTCATTGCCTCTTGGGTATCTGACAGCAACGATGCAATCATCCTCATTTATTGCTTTACGCAGGCAAAGTCTGAGTTCTTCATAATCCGAGGGCGAATAAATCTTTGTGTTCGGTACGCTCGAAAGGAATGAAACGTCGAAAATACCCTGATGCGTTTCACCGTCGTTTCCGACGATACCTGCCCTGTCAACGCACAGCACAGCATGGTAATGACATATCGAAAGGTCGTGGATAAGCTCATCATATGATCTTTGCAGAAAGCTTGAATAAACGGCGAATACTGGGATATATCTCATCTGTGCAAGTCCGCCACAGAAAGTTACTGCGTGCTCCTCTGCTATGCCGACATCAAAGAATCTCTCGGGGAACTGCTTTGCAAAATACTGCAAGCCCGTTCCGTATTTCATGGCTGCGGTAATGGCGCAGACACGCTTGTTCGTTCTTGCGATATCACAAAGCTCTTTGCCCATAACAGACGAAAAGCTGTCGCTTGCAACCACGTCCGGGTTGCCGGTTGCTATTTCAAACGAGCCAACTCCGTGATACTCACCGGGGTTCTTCTCGGCAGGCGCATAACCCTTGCCCTTTACGGTATTAACGTGAACAAGAACAGGTCGTTTCAGAGCTTTAGCAACCTGAAGTCCCCTTTCTATTTCACCTATGTTATGACCGTCGATTGGTCCGATGTATTCAAAACCGAGGTCCTCAAACAGCGTTGCATGTAAAAGGGCATTCTTTACAGCGTCCTTTGAGCCTTTGATGACCTTGCTGACAGGAGAACCGATAACAGGTGTCTTGTTGAGGACACTCTTAACCGCACTCTTTGTCTTGTGATAACCTTCCCTCGTTCTGAGCGTAGAAAGGTACTTTGCCATACCACCGACATTTTTGGATATGGACATCTCGTTATAATTTAGAATAACGATTATATTCGTATTGCTTTTTCCTGCGTTGTTCAGTCCCTCATAGAACAGACCGCCCGAAGATGCACCGTCGCCGACGATAGCAACTGCATAGTGGTCGTCGCCGTTGAGTTTCATAGCCGTAGCCATACCAAGAGCCGCAGAGATAGAGTTTGAACTATGTCCACTCACGAAAGCATCGTGAACAGACTCATCAGGTCTGCAAAAACCTGAAATTCCATCTTCTTTACGCAGTGTAAAGAATTTCTTGGCACGGCCTGTCACTATCTTATGGGTATAAGCCTGATGACCTACGTCCCAAACTATTTTATCTCTCGGTGAATCAAAAACCCTGTGCACAGCCATAGTAAGCTCAACGGTACCAAGACTTGAAGCAAGGTGACCGCCGTTCTTTGAAACTGTGGTTATGAGGAGTCTTCTGATCTGTTTGCAAAGCTCATCGCACTGCGGCAGGCTGAGCTTTTTCAGATCGCTGGGAAGATTCATTTTATATAAATCAAGCTTGTTGTTATAGCTCATTGAAATACTTCCAATCTTTGTTGTCAATTACGTCTGCTGAGCAGATCATCTGTAAGTTCGGATAGAAAACCGTTATCCTCAAAAGCTGTCAGGTGACCAAGCGCCTGCATAGTAAGCTGTGAAGCTATCTGTCTTGAACGGTTCTCTCCAAGCACTGAAACATAAGTGCATTTATGCTGTTCATCGTCGCTTCCGATAGGCTTGCCAAGTTCTTCAAACGTGCCTGTTACATCAAGCAGGTCGTCAACTATCTGAAAAGCTCTGCCAAGTGCAGAAGCGTATTCAGCCGCCTTTGGTATAAGCTCGAATTTGCCTGCAAGAACGACTCCCATTACACAAGCCGCCTCGATAAGAGCACCTGTCTTATACGACTGCAGAACATTGAGAGTTTCAATATCGACATCCTTGCCCTCACAGCAAAGGTCTATGACCTGACCGCCTATCATTCCGTTTACGCCAACGCCCTTGCTGAGCACTGAAATAAGCATAACGGCTTTATCTGCGGATATTCTGCCCTCGAGTGCAGCATTTGAGATGACCTCAAACGCAAGTGTGTTGAGTGCATCTCCTGCAAGCAGTGCAATGTTCTCCGGAAAAGCCTTATGGCAGGACGGTTTGCCTCTGCGGAAATCATCATTATCCATACAAGGCAGGTCGTCGTGGATAAGCGAAAATGTATGTATCAGCTCTATCGAGCAGGCAATATCCAGAATACTGTCAATGTCCTTCCCACCGCACATACGATAGAATTCAAGGCAAAGCACAGGTCTGAGCCTCTTGCCGCCAGCCATAAGTGAATACTCCATAGCCTCGCAAATAACGCCCTGAAGCTCTGGCTTATCAGCGGTAAAACTCAAAAGGCACTCGTCGATAGACTTTACATATTTATCAAGAAGCTGCTTGGCTGCATCATTCATCTGAGGATTCTCCATTCATCTGTTTTACTGTAAGTTTTGCTTCTTCAAGCGTTTTCTTGCACTTGACCGAAAGCTCAACGCCCTCTTTGTACAAGTCAAGCGACTGCTCGAGCGAAAACTCCGATCCCTCGAGTTTTTTTACTATTTCATTGAGTCTTGAAAGGTCTTTCTCAAAGCTCATTTATATCTTCCTTTCGGGTTATATCTGTAACAACGGCACTCAATTCATCATTTCTGAATCTGATAGTTATCCTGTCGCCGTCACTTATCTCTGATGCTGATGAAACGACAGAATCGCCTTTGCGAACGATAGAATATCCTCTCGTCAGCACATTGAACGGACTAAGCGCATTAAGCGTGCCAGCCGACTTTTCAAGGTCAAACTCTTTTCTGTTCAGAGTGCTGTTCATTCCTGTCAGAAGCCTTTTCTCAAGCTCACTGACAAGCTGATAATCCTTTTCGAGCTTGTTGCTCGGTGAATGCAGTTTCAATTCGCTAAGGTACTTATCAATCGCATTTGACTGACGTTCAATTCTGGCATTCAAAGCATTGGTCATTGAGTTTTTCAGGCTTTCGACCGCACCGAAAAGCTCTGCCCTGTCAGGCGTTGCAAGCTCCGCTGCAGCCGACGGCGTCGGTGCTCTCAGATCAGACGCATAATCGACAAGCGTTGTGTCTGTTTCGTGACCGACCGCCGTGATTATCGGTGTCTGGCATTCATACACCGCAACGGCGACCTTTTCGGCATTGAAAGGCATCAAGTCTTCAAGCGTTCCGCCGCCTCGTGCAAGTATTATCGTATCAAACTCACCGCTGTCAGCAAGCTTAAGGCTCTCACAGATATTATCCGAAGCCTTTTCGCCCTGCACCTGAGTGTGAAACAGCCCGACAGTGCAAATCGGGAATCTTCTCTGAAGAATGTTGAGTATATCCTGCAGTGCTGCTCCCGTGAGAGAAGACACAACAGCTATCTTTCTCGGAAACAGCGGGATCGGCTTTTTAGCCTCTTCATCAAAGACGCCCTGCTTTATCAGCTTTTCCTTGACAAGCTCGATCTGCATATGCAAAAGACCGCTGCCGAGCGGAGTTATATCAGTTGCGATGATCTGATAGGTCCCGCCTGCCTCGTAAAGCTCGACGTTTCCCGTCACAACGACGCTCATACCGTCCTCGGGTTCAAATTTCAGCCTGCCCATGCAGTTTGCGAACATTACAGCCTTAACGCAGCTTTGCTGGTCTTTAACAGTAAAATATGCGTGACCTGACTTATAGTTTACACCGAAATTTGAGATCTCGCCCTTGACGCAGATACCTTTGAGCTTGACATCTGATTTTAGCTTGAAGGCAACGTATTTATTCAGCTGCGAGACCGTAAGTATCGAACTCATCAGACCTTGCCCTCCTTTATTGCGCCAAACAGAGCTACACCCGCAGCATTATCGCAGGAGAACTCAGGCTGCGCAAAGTAGCCGTCGCCCACAGAAACGAGCATATCTTTTATCAGCTTGTCCGACATAACACCGCCTGCAAAAATAACAGGCATATCGCCGTACTCTTTGAGAGCAGCCTTTGTCATCGCACGGATAGTGAAGCCGATATATTCAAGACAGAACTTAGCCGTATCTTCGGCAGTCGCTCCGTTTTTCAGCATATTGTCACATTTGTTCTCTACACCCGACAGGCAGCAGTCAATGCCTTTTAGCACAGGTTTTATCGAAAACTTAGCCTTGCTTTTCACAGCCAGCTTTTCAAGCTCTGCTCCGCACGGAAAATCAAGACCGAGCATTATACCGACCCTGTCAACAGCTTGTCCTGCTTTCAGATCAAGTGAACCGCCTATCTGCTCTATGTCAAGCACATTGTCTTTATCAGGCTTGCAAAGCAGCAGGTCGGTAGTACCGCCGCTGACGTGTAAAGCAAGAAAAGACCTGTTCGATTTGAGCAGATCAAGCCTTTTACACGAATATAATGCCGCAAGGATATGTCCCGTCTGGTGATGTGTAGCATAACAGCTCACACCGCAGGCAGCTGCGACCGACCTTGCAGCAGACTCCCCCGCAAGAAAACAGGGCATATACGAACCTTTCACATTTCTCGGCGCACAAGAAAAGCTTACGCCGCTGACAGACCTGTCTCCCTGCAAAAGCTGTTCCATAAGCTCAGGGAGCTGCTTGGTGTGATGAAACACCGCGTCAGACTGGCGTATGCCCTTTTCACCGCTTTTAACGGGCAGGAGCTTTTTCAACGAAAGCATCTCACCCGTGCTTGTATCAAACGCTGCACACGAGGTAGTATAATTGCTCGTATCTATTCCGAGGTACAGGCTCATTGTTTATCGTCAAGCTTGTCCTTGACATAATCGCTTTTTGAGAAAGAGCCAAGCACGCCGTTTACAAACGACACGTCAGAACCAAGCGCATATGACTGAGCAAGCTTAACAGCCTCGCTGATAGCAACATTCACAGGTACTCTATCGTCAAACATAGACTCATAGATAGCAAGCCTGAGCAGAGCAAGGTTAACCTTTGGAATTCTGTTCACAGCACGCTTATCGCTGAACTGAGAAATTATCTCGTCAAGCTGATCTGCCTTTTCGAATATATTTATAACGAGCTGCTGAGCCTCTTTGTCAAATGCAAAGTCATCAACTTCCTTTGCAGCTTCAAATATCTCTTCAAAAGAATCATCTCTGAAAAGCTTTTCAAACGAGAGCAGAAACGCTGCTTCTCTTACCTGTCGCCTTGATGCCGGCACAAAAACACATCCTTTTTGATCTTTCTAATACAGCACAAAGCTGACCTTTGCTAATAGCAAAAGTCAGGCTTTATCCGACGTATGCACACCGCATACGTTAATATTCACTCTTGCGACCATAAGTCCGAGCATATTCTGAATGGAACTCTTGACCTTTTCCTGTATTGATTCGCTTATCGCCAAAGCCTTTGTTCCTGTTTCAAGAATGATGCCTATGGTCACGGAAATAACGTCGTCAACAAGACCGATACGGATATTTCCAAAATTCTCCTGTTTGAGCCAGATCTGTCTCGGAGTTTTCATAACAGGTGCAACGGAATAAACGCCGTCCACTTCATTCAAGCAATTTATGATTATCTGTGCGATAACATCCTGACTGATATGCAGGCTTTTTTCAACAGTATCATTATTTTTGATCATATGTTCAAACTCCTTTACTGATAATATTGATCTGCAGTATATTCACGGAAAAGACAGCCTTGTGACCAAACCAGACTTTTCCCCGTCTATAATTATATACAGTATAACACATTTCAACGAAAGTTACAAGTGTTTTTACCGATTTTTTTGAATAAGAGCAGATTTTTTATCAGGGTTTGCAGCATATGACCAACGGTCAGCTTATCCGCCGCACCTGCGCGTTTTAGGCAACGTCAAATATCCTTATATTCTCATTCGGCACAGACACCTCAGAAAGCAGGATATCCTTTATCTTGGCAGCCTCTGTCGCCATAAGACCGTCCTTTGTGCCCGTCTTTACGACGATATTGGCAGATGTGCCGTCAAGATAGACCACGCAGTCCTTGAAGCCTGCTGCTTTGACAAGACTCTCTATCTTGGATTCTGTCTCCATAAGCCCTGTCATAGACTGTGCCTGCAAAGATGCGGCTTTCTTCTCGTCTTCGGTAGCATCTCCCCCGCCGATTATAGACTTGAGTGTCTGAACAGCGGTATCTCGCGATGTCGATCTTTCAAGTCTTGCCTGTGCAAAATAATCAGCATCACTGTCCTTGCTGACAAGCTGTGATTCTCCGTAGTTTACCGACTGATTCTTTACAACCTCAGTTGCCTTGATCTTACCGCCCGTTGCTGAATAAGCATAGTTTATGTATATCGCCAAGCCGAGCACAAGAGTCATTCCTGCAAGGATTATCTGCTTTTTACCGATGATCAATGATGGTTTTTTCATTTTTGATTACCTCTCTTAGTTAGTTTTACCCTCGACACATATCTTGCCGTAGGGCAGATCTAAAGCTGCGCTGACAGCCTTTATCACCCTTTCTTTGACTGTGACATTCCCACCTCCCTGACATACAACGACGACCCCGTTGATCTTTGGTCTGAGTGTTTTCGTGACAAGCGCCTGTTTTGAACCGCTGTCTATCATTACTATCTCACTGCGGTAATGCTCATTTGAGCCTCCGCTGGCATATTCCTGTGTTTTATCAACATTTTCGGCAAACACATACTCTGCCGTTCCCTCAACAGAAAGCATAACGCAGCAGTCACCAACCCCGTCTATCTTCTGCAGTATGTTTTCAAGCTCGTCAGTTATCTGGTCTTTGTACTCGTCTGCCTGAATATCGGGCGGAGCGTTTTCGGCAGACTTAGCGGTATCTTTATTCTTGTCACCGCTGCCTATGCTCGATAGAGCTATAAGTACTATTCCTATGATACCTATTACGAAAATTATCTTTGTGCTGCTGCGCGATGTAGTCAGTTTCCCCAGGCTCTTTTTGATATCTTTAAAACTCAACTTGTTTCACCCTCAATGACTTCGACCTGCGTTTTGGGCAGTTCGCTTAGTATAAGCTTGTTTATCTCCTGCTTATCCTGCTGCGTTGAATGTACCTGTACTTTTGTTATCTCTATCTGATTATATTCATCAAGTTCCAGCGTTATGATAACATCTTTGCAGTCTATGCCATTGTCAGCAAGTTTCTTCTGAAAGTATTCGGAAAGCTCTTTCCTGGCGTTTTCAAATACCAAGCTATTTTCATAGGCTTTTATATCATCATATATCTTTTTATCGTAGCTGACGGTATAATCATTGAGCCTGAACTTGAAATCGCTGCTCATAAACGGCGTTATCACCACCATTACCAGCACAAGCCCGAGAATAAGGTCAAGCTGCTTTTTCATTGTGCCCTCGGGCGAGGCAATCTCTATCATACTGCTTACTACGCCTACTATGCAGGCTGAATAAATAATCGTTTTTACTGTATCCATTTACCCTCCGAGATTGAAAGCCGTGAGCATAAGAACTGTCGTTGCTACAGTAAAAAATATCGCATAGGCGATAACAATGCTCATACCGATACTCAATACGGAATTCACACTGCCGAGCAGTCCCGATATCTTTGATCTGCCGAAAAAGTCATTGACACACTTGGCAAGAAATATAGCCAGCTTAACGGCAATTATCGAGATGACAGGCTTTGCAACGATAATAAACAAAACAATGATACCGATGCTGCCGACAGTTGAACGGATCACCCCAAGGCTGCCTTTCACTGTCGAATACGCTTCAGATACAGAGTTGCCTATCACAGGGATAAAGCTTGATGCGGCAAACTTTATGGCTTTGGAAGATACATTGTCCGCCGCCGCACCCGTGAGTCCCTGAATAGACATAAGCCCCGTAAAAACAGTCATTATAAGTCCTAACCCCACTATCACAAACTTTTTGATGCTGCCGGCAACATCGGTAAAATTTAGTCTCGGATTGACTGCCGAGATAAGTGTAACGGCAAGCACTATGCTCAGAAACGGCAAGAGCACTTTTGATGCGATAACGCCCATGACCTCGCAGACAAACAGCATTATCGCAAGATAACCATTCGAGCCGATTATATTCCCGCCTGCTGCGGTGATGCCCGAAAACACGGGCAGATATGCAGCAAGATATGTATTGACCGAGTTTATTGACTCCTGCACAGAAACAAAGCTGTCTCTTACGGTATCTGTCATTATTGTGACAGTGCAAATCAGGCAGATAAGCTCAAAAACCTTTGAGACAGAGTCATCATTTGACGAGGCTGATTTTATCATCACACCAAGGAGCGTGACGGCAATCAGCTTTGCAAGCATAACAAACGGCGACCGAATGCTTTGCTTAAAGTAATCCCACGCTTTTTCAAACAGACCTTTCGGCTGGATATTGCCGACGGATTCAGGCGAAGAAACGCTCAATCCACTTGAATCAAGCGCCTTTCTGACCTCATCAGATGTGCTGCCCTCCAGTTTCTTCTCAACGCTTTTGGTTATGCTCATGGCTGACTGTTCGCTTTGTGCACAGACAACAGGCGCTGAAAACACGAATATCACAACAAGCAAAGCAAAAGCGAATACTCTTTTCATAACGACCTCTATCAGATGATAAGACTTTTGACTATCTCTGCAAACGCCTTGAACAGCGGCAGCGATATCACAACTATCGCTATCCTGCCTGCAAGCAGCACCTGCGACGAAATGGCATTCTCGCCGCAGTCCTTGCAGTAATCTGCAGCAAACTGCGTAAGATACGTCACTCCAAGACTTTTGAAAATGATACGAATGTACATATTATCTATCTTTGCTGTCTCAAACAGCGAGCTAACGGTAGAAACGACCTGTGAAACAAAACCTATCGTCGAAAGCAGCAAAACTGCCGTGACCACGAGCGTGAGTATCATTTTAATCTGCCTGCTGTCATTTTCAAGAGCCTTGCAGGCAAGCACAGCTGCGATGCAGAAACCGCACACGGTAAGCATATTCATCAGCCCAGCCCAAAGACCTTTTTGATGGTGTCAAACAGGCTGCCGATCTGGTTGACGATCATAAACAGCACCACGATCAGTCCCGCAAGTGTCGTCATCATAGCCTGCTCGTCCCTTTCTGCACGCTTTAGCAGCAGATTGAGCACGGCAACTATTATGCCGATAGCAGCGATCTTGAAAATGAGGTCGATATCCATCAATGTCAATTCCTTTAAATCATAAGTATTGCGGCGAGCACTCCGCCCAAAGTCCCGAAAGTGCGGAACATTCCCGCTTTCTGTCTGTATTTGCCCGACAGGCTGGCGATTATCTCGCTTTCCTGCGCCGCGGCAAGCTGAGCATAGGATATCTGCCCGCTGATATCTGTCGTACCGAGCCTTTCAAAAAAGCAGCGCAGATTTGAAAGCGAGCTATCTTCAAGTGATACGTCCCAGCTGTCAATGGCGTTAAGGACAGCTTGTCTTATGTCAAGTTCATCGCAGCCACAGTTGAGAAAACCAAACTCTGCAAACTCGCCGCTTTGCGATAAATGTGAGACTATCTCGGCAAAGGTCGGCATCGAATATTCAAGCAGAATGGCAATTTCGTTGTATAGTCTCAGCAGCTTTCGGTGCAGCAAAAGCCTGCGGGTGTACATACGCGAGACAGACAGCCCGCAAAGCGAACCTGCGGCGATAACAAGCAGACTTCCCCACAGTTTCAGCATAACGCAGCATCCGCAGTTTTGGTAAGCCTTGCGGTATCTATCACTCTGCCGCAGCTTTTGCCTGTGCCGAGCAGAACGATGCTGTCAAATGCCCCGAGCTTTATGAGCTTTTTGATGACAGGCTTTCTGCAGACGTCTTTTATGCTTGCTCCGTGGCAGGTTGCGACCAGCTTGACGCCGCTGTTAACGGCGTATTCAAGCGCTTTCAGGTCGGCACGGCTGCCTATCTCGTCGCAGACAAGATAAACGGGCGACATCACCCTCACGGCTGTCATTATCCCTTCAAAGCGGTTGTACGACGTGAAAATGTCGGTTTTTGCGCCAACATCATTCTGCGGTTTGGCGGCAAAAACAGAAGCTATCTCATTTCTTTCGTCGATTAGACTGACAGTTGATTTATCGCCAAGCTGGCGCGTAAGGTCACGCAGAAGCGTGGTTTTGCCGCTTGACGGCGAACCTGCGATAAGCAGGCTCTGCGGTTCACCTGAAAAGAAATCACTGAACAGCTCGTCTGCACAGCCGATAATCTCACGGCTGATACGGATATTTACACAAGAAATGTCCTTTACGTTTTCGACGCAGTAGCTGTTTTTCGGGTCTAACACGGCGCTTCCGCAGAAGCCTATCCTGCTGCCGCCCGAAACAGTCACATAGCCTGCGGTTATCTCCCGCCCGAAGCTGTGAAAAGAGCTTTTGAGCGCACGCTGATAGGTGAATTGGATATCCTGTACGCTAACGTCGACTGCGTTTTGCGGCGACAAACTGAGATTTCCGCAGGAGTGCAGAAAGTATTCCTTTGCGCCTGCTGTAACGGTCAGCTTTCTGCCGAGGCGAAGCCTTATCTCCTGCAGGCTGTCAAGCTCGCTCTTAGGGATATTCAGCACCGCCGAGAGAATATGCGGCGACAGGTAATCAAAAACCTGCTCTATCTTGCTTATTGCTTTCATTTGGTCACCTCCGCAGCACTTGTCCTATTTGATTGTATGTGCGCAGATGCGGAAGTATTCTTGATAACATAATTGTTGAATTTTTTAGCTTTCGCCCTTGCAATAACGGCGGGAATATGTTATAATAAAACAGTATATTTTAAATATAGAGGAGAAACAAATTATGGCTTACGAACTTAACAACGAACAGAAACGAGTTCTTGCATTTTCGCAGAACGTCATCAATGAGGTAAGAAAGGTCATCATCGGAAAAGACGAGATTATCGTCAAGGTGCTGCTTTCCATTCTCTCGGGCGGACACGTGCTTATCGAGGATATCCCGGGCGTCGGCAAAACGACGCTTGCAATAGCTCTTTCAAAGGCACTTTCGCTTGATTACAAGAGAATGCAGTTCACACCTGACGTTCTTCCCTCAGACGTAACAGGTTTTTCCGTGCTCGATAAAGAAACACATGAGTTCAGATACAAAGAGGGCGCTGCCATGACAAACCTGTTCCTTGCAGACGAGATAAACAGAACGTCTTCAAAGACACAGTCTGCACTGCTTGAGGTAATGGAAGAGGGCAAGGTAACCGTTGACGGAGTAACACACAAAGTGCCAGACCCGTATGTAGTTATTGCAACACAGAACCCTATGGGCTCTATCGGAACACAGAATCTGCCCGAATCACAGCTTGACAGATTCCTCGTAAGGCTTACAATGGGTTATCCCGCATTTGACAGCGAGATAAATATGCTCAAATCAAAGAACACAAATGTTTCTACCGATATGGTGCAGGGCGTTGCGACCAAGGAAGAGATAGTTATGGCTAAAAAGACTGTCGAGGACATCTATGTAGCCGATGAAGTGCTTTCATATATCGCTGCGCTTGCAAATGCAACAAGAAACAACTCATACATCAAGCTCGGTCTTTCACCGAGAGGTTCTATCGCACTGCTGAGGATATGCAAGGCAACAGCCCTGCTCAAAGGCAGAGATTATGTTATCCCCGACGATGTGCTTTACTGTTTTGATGACGTAGTCAGACACAGACTCGTATTTGAATCAAAAGCCAAGCTCGGCGGAGCTACCCAGCAGCAGATACTGCAAAACGTAATTGCAAGCGTTCAGGTACCAAGGATAAACAGATAAGCGAGGAAACACGATGATATTTGTTTACTTGATACTGATGGCGATATCAGTATTCTTCTATATTATGTACGTCGGCAACTTTTCATTCTACCTTATGGTATTTATGTTCACGATGCCCGTACTGATGTTCCTGATCGACCTGTATCTGTCGCGCAAAGTCAAGGTGTATTTCACACAAAAGGTACAGCGAACAACAAGCAAGACTCCGCTGCGGCTGGAGGTCGTGGTAAGCAACCCTACAATGATCCCTATCGCAAATATCGAGATACTGCTTGAATACAAAAGCGCAGTTGACAAGGGTGACAAGGGAAAGAACATTGCAAAGATAAACACGCCAGTAATGCCGAAAGAATGCCACAGCATGCAGCTCAATGTTGCTTCGCTGCATCTCGGCGCGGTAGATTTCAAGATAAAAAAATGCAGAGTGTTCGATTTTCTCAGGCTTTTCAAATTCAAGCTCAGAGGCAAGCAGTATCAGGAGTGCATGAAAGATTCCACCATATTCATATTCCCGCAGTACAGCAAGCTGGAAAACGCTGTATCCGATTACAGCGCGTTTGGTATGGAATCCGACGAGTATTCACAGGACAAAAAGGGCGATGACCCGTCACAGATATTCGATATCCACGAATATATCGAGGGAGACAAGCCCAACCGTATCCACTGGAAGCTATCGGCAAAGCAGGATCAGGTAATGGTAAAAGACTATTCCCTGCCGATGACCTTTGCTATCACTATATTTATAAACCTCAACACAGACAGCGCAAAGAACTACGACGCGATCATTGAAAGTGCAATGTCAGTTTCAATGCTTCTTACGGAAAGAATGGTAGCTCACAGCGTCTGCTGGTATGACAACGAGGCAAGAGATCTGCGGTCGTTCAATATAAAGACGGATCAGGATCACATTGACTGTACGGATATGCTGATACGCACAAAGACATATTTTGATGCAGAAAATCGGATATATCCTTTTGCTTACGATGATGAGCAGCTTTGCAGCGCAAACATCATAACCGTTTCACAGCCGCTTGAACAGGCAGATATTGATATGATAACCGAATCTGGCTGTTCTTCAAAGTATATGTTCGTTTTCGCTGTGAAGGATCCGCAGCAGGTGCTGCCTGCCGAAACAGTTGAGAACATAACGACTGTCTATGTTCAGAAAGACCGCATCGCAGACGCATTTTCAGATATAGTATTCTAAATATAAAGCAATAATCGGAGACAGATTTAAAATGAGAAAGAAAAGAAAAGCGCTGATAGACAACGGTTTTATCAGCAGCAACGGGGTTTGCTTCGGCAATGATATATATCTGAGATACACAAAACCGCACGAAGCCGCTTATTTCGGCATTGCAAGAGCATTATTCGCTCTGATAATGAGCTTTTCAACGATGATAATGTTCGCAACGTTCATTCTCCAAAGACCGAATTACGGAGCAATACTTCTGTGCTGTGCCCTGCCCATAGGGCTTATGTGTGTCATCAAGACAAAAAACACAAGTATACGAGTAATAGGCATCATATTTCTCATTCTTTACTTTCTGTACTTTGTTTACAACTACCAACAGATATCGCTTGGCTTTTACAGCACGATAGCTCTTTATCTTGAACACGCCAAGCAGCCCAGCAGTATGCTCGGAACGAGCCTCAGCGGCATAAACCCATATTATTATCCTGAACTTGCGGCATTTTTCCTGCAATTTCTTTCGTCGATAATCAGCGTGATAATAACTATCGCGTGTATGTTCAGGATAGATTTCCCGCTTTTGTTCATTTCTACGTTCCCGCTTTTCGAGCTGGGAATCTATCACGGCTGGGAAGCTCCCCTGCCTGCACTTGTCGCTATCATCGCAGGCTGGATAATCGTTATAGCGCTGCACACCATCAACCAGCGCACAAACAAAGCAGGAAGGCGAAATACCTTTGCGGTGCACGAGAAAAAGCACACCTATTATCTTACCTCGGAACAGGAAAAATCAAAGGTTTTCTTTATTCTGATGAGGTTTATGGTGATACTCTGCGCGGGAGTATTCATTATAATAATCATTCTGTCCAACCTTTTCGGGCACGAACGCTCTGACACGGTCAACAGATACAGAAAGAACATCAACCACTTTATAAACAATTTCAGCCTCGAAGACCTGGGCGGTCTGTTTGCTGATTACGACGGCGGACTTGACTTTTTCGGAACAAAAGCGGTCGGCGGAACCAACGGCGGTAAGCTCGGTGACATCGACGGCATAAACTTCAACGGAACGACTGCACTTGTCGTTGATACAAAGCCTTTTGAAGAAACGCTTTATCTCAGGGGTTATGTTGCAGGCAAATACGAAGACAACCACTGGGATCCAATAGAATACGATGACGACGAGAAATTTGCAAAGCAGCTTGACGAAGTCAACGTAAGTCCGCAGGATCTTGACTATTTCAAGCTCACTGACCTTACAAATTACCTTGCAGTAAACGGTGCGACCGGCTTTACCGAGGAAGCAGAGATAGATATAACCGTCAAGGGCGCAAGCAAAAAGTACGTTTATGCGCCGTATGCGTCTATCTTCTCGGAAAGCAAGCAGAAAAGCGACTACAAGATGCGTCCGCACTACGATTCATACGTAAAGCTCGGAACTAACGAATACTCTATCAAATACCGCGAGCCAACGGCAACCTATTTTGATCAGCTTGTTTACAGCCTTGCAGACAAGCAGTCGTATTTCGATATAAACTCGACTGTTCCTGAATTGGCTGTTAAGAACTACGAGGATTTTGTAAAGCAGAATTACAGCAAAGTTACCGATTCACCGGGGCTGACCGCAGCTTATGAACAGATAGAAGCAGAGCTTCAGGGCGACAGGACATTTACGAAAGTAGTGGCAGGAATCGACAACTACTTCACCAAAAACGGCTTCACATACTCTCTTGAACCCGGAAAAACCCCGAGCGACAGAGACTTTATAGACTACTTCCTTTCAGAGCAAAAGAAGGGTTACTGCTCTTACTACGCATCAGCAGGCGCTATGCTGCTCAGAAAGTTCGGATATCAGGCAAGATTCGTTGAGGGCTATGTTGTTCTTCCGTCGCTTTGCGACAAGAACGCCGATACCTGCTCGATAGAAGTTACAGACAAGTGTGCACACGCCTGGACAGAGGTATATATTGAGGGACTCGGCTGGCAGAAGCTCGACTTTACTCCCGGATATGAGAACGATAACCCGAATATGACCAACGAGGAAAAGAATCCTCACGCAGTTGAGCCTGACAGCAGCAGCGAGCCTGACACTTCGTCATCCTCACAGCCTGACAGTTCAAGTGAGCCTGACAGCTCAAGCGATACGAGCAGCACACCTGACACATCAAGCTCGTCACAGAGCAGCCCTGACACGTCATCTTCTTCAAGCGCGCAGTCGTCAAGCCCCGATAACAGCGGCGGAACATCTCCGGGAAACAGCACATCATCGCCTGACAACAGCGGCGGCGGCACGGTAGTACCGGGTGACAGCAGCGGTGATTCATCTGTAAGACCTTACCCTGAGCAGAACGGAGACAACACCTTCTCGGCAGGAAAGATGATACCTGCGATAATCATTATCGCGCTGGCATTCTTCGGCGTTATAATGCTAAGACGTATACTGACACTCAAAACAATGGAGCGCAACTGCTTCGACGGCTCTGCTGTTGACAGGACAAAGTATATGCTCAAATACTCCATCAAGTATCTGAAACTGCTTGACCTTGACATCAGCGACAACATCACGGACACGCAGCTGTGTGACCAGCTCCACGACGCACTTGCCGAAAAGGACATCCACATCGGCAAGGAACTCAGATTCCTGTTCAGCGTTACTCAGGACGCATATATGGGCAATCACGAGCCTGACGAGGAAGAACTCAAAAAGGCTTACGAATACCTCAACTACATTGCTCACATTATCGTTAAGCCACAGCTCAGCATCATCAAGCGTTTTACAACAATGTTCGTAAACGCGATGTACTAAAACAAATAAGCAGCTTATCAGTCAAATGACCGGTAAGCTGCTTTTCTTTTGCGTATCAATACGGTTCTACTACGACTGCTCTGCCCTGTTCAAGTGACTGCCTGACATCAATGAATCGCTGGTTTGAGCTGCCCATAAATTTCAGCTCAAGGCTGCGCTTTGCAAGCACAAACGGTCCGTCAACGAGGTAGTCAAGCTCTTTGAGAAGCTCCATATAGCCGTTTTCCTCATTGGCATTAGCTATGAGGTACTCATATGTGTAGCCTGTGTATGAGATTATATTCAGCGGTGTTATAAAGCCGTCATAGGCTCTTATTTTGCGGGCAAGATCTGCAAGCGGCTTGCACTGGCAGAAGGGGTCGCCCCCGCTGAATGTGACGCCGTCAAGGAGCCTGTCCTTGATTATCTCGCCAAACAGGTCGTCTGTATCAACAAGCACGCCGCCGTTGAAATCGTGTGTCTGTGGGTTGTGGCAGCCCTCGCAGTGATGCGGGCAGCCCTGTGTGAAAATTGTAAATCTGAAACCCGGACCGTCGACGATAGATTCGGCAACAGTTCCTGCTATTCTTAACTTCATAATTATTCTTCCTCCTGAGAAAAAAAGCGGGCTTCGCTCCTTATTGCAGGATCGAAGCCCAAAAAGAGAGCACTTGACTATGCTTTTAAGCGTGGGATTCTTTCGTGGCAGACTCTGTTGTGTTCAGCCTCAGTTCTGCCGCACTTGGGACACTTGTCCCCGATGATGCCTGTGTATCCGCAAACAGGGTCACGGTCAACAGGATGGTTGATAGAGCCGTAGCCTATGCCGACTTCCTTCATATACCTGACGACCTTTTCAAAGGCTGTGAGGTTGTTGAGCGGGTCACCGTCAAGCTCTATGTAGCTGATATGACCGGCATTGGTAAGTGCATGGTACGGAGCTTCTATTTTGAGCTTTTCAAAAGCGTTGATATTGAAGTAAACAGGAACGTGGAACGAGTTGGTATAGTAATCTCTGTCGGTCACGCCCTCGATAATGCCAAAACGCTTCTTATCCATCTTGACAAATCTGCCTGACAGACCCTCGGCAGGTGTTGCGAGCAGTGAGAAGTTCAAGCCTGTGCGCTTGGTTTCCTCGTCCATTCTTGCACGCATACGAGTAATTATTTCAAGACCGAGCTTCCTTGCTTCCTCATCCTCGCCGTGATGCTTGCCGATAAGCGATACAAGACACTCAGCAAGTCCTATAAAGCCGACAGAGAGCGTTCCGTGTTTAAGGACTTCTTCAACAGTATCGTCTTCCGAGAGGTTCTCAGAGTCGATCCATACGCCCTGTCCCATAAGGAACGGATAGTTCTTGACCCTCTTCATGCACTGGATCTTGAATCTGTGCTTGAGCTGGTCGATGCAAAGCTGCATCATCTCATCGAGGCTGTCAAAGAAAGCACCGATGTTCTTATTAGCCTTTATGCCAAGGCGAGGCAGGTTGATAGAGGTGAACGAAAGGTTTCCTCTGCCTGTAACGATCTCTCTTGAAGGATCGTGCGCATTTGAGATAACTCTGGTACGGCAGCCCATATACGCGATTTCGGTGTTCGGGTCACCCTCTTTATAATACTGGAGATTATACGGAGCGTCAATGAACGAGAAATTCGGGAACAGACGCTTAGCAGATACTCTGCATGCGAGCTTGAACAGATCGTAGTTCGGGTCGGTAGGATTGAAATTGATGCCTTCCTTTACCTTGAAAATATGGATCGGGAAGATAGGAGTTTCACCGTTGCCGAGTCCCGCCTCTTCTGCGAGAAGAACATTCTTGATGACCATTCTGCCCTCGATAGAGGTGTCTGTTCCATAGTTGATAGAGCTGAACGGTGTCTGAGCGCCAGCTCTTGAATTCATTGTGTTGAGGTTATGGATAAGAGCCTCCATAGCCTGATATGTAGCTCTGTCAGTCTCCTTAACAGAGGTCTTGTATGCAAAATTCTGGATTTTCTTTACGGTTGGAGCGTCAACTATCTGAACGAGCAGCTTAGCCTCAGCCTCCTGATAGCCGTTATCGTTGGAAAGTGTCGGAACAAAGCCCTTTTCCTCCAACTGATCGAGAAGCTTCTTAGCGATAGCCTGAGAGTTGTCAAATCCGCCGAGCAGATTGAGCGCTCTGTGAACGTTATCACGATATCTGTGCTTGAAAGTCTTGGCAACGCCCGCAGCCATATCATAATCGAACTTAGGCAGCGACTGACCGCCGTGCTGGTCGTTCTGGTTGGACTGGATAGCGATGCAGGCAAGAGCCGCATAGCTGGCGATGTCGTTAGGTGTTCTCAGATGACCGTGACCAGTGGAAAAGCCCTTTGTAAACAGCTTTGTAAGGTCTATCTGGGTACAGGTGGTAGTAAGGGTATAGAAGTCCATATCGTGAATATGGATATCGCCCTCTGCGTGTGCCTTTGCGTGCACAGGGTCGAGAACATACATCTCGTAGAATTCCTTAGCGCCGACAGAACCGTACTTGAGCATTGTGCCCATAGCGGTATCGCCGTCAATATTAGCGTTTTCACGCTTGAGGTCGGAATCCTTGGCAGACTTGAAGGTAAGATCCTCATAGACCTTCATAAGCCTTGTATTCATCTCTCTGGCACGTGTTCTCTCGGATCTGTAAAGGATATATGCCTTTGCAGTGGCAGCGTGTCCCTCATTAATAAGGACGTCCTCAACGCAGTCCTGAATCTGCTCAACGGTAGGAGAAGTAAGGTTTTTTTCCATAAGCATATCAACGACCTTGCCTGAGAGCACCAGTGCCTCTTCCTGATCAGAGCCGCCGACTGACTGAGCTGCCTTATATATAGCGTTAGCGATTTTTTCGATATTAAATGTAACGGTTCTTCCGTCACGCTTTTTGATCTTTATAATCATACAAAACTTCCTCCGAAAAACTCATATACTCTTATAAGAAATGGCTCGTCAGCGTAACTCATCATTATATATAACGGGCTGCGACCATATTGTAAAAAAACCATAATAGCCGTCCGCTCTGACCACTATATGTTGTGGTTCGCTTGGGACAATTCAAAGTATATAGTATTTGCCGCCAACTGTCAATGTGCAATATGACGGATTAGGCAGATGTATTTTGTATAGGGTGCACAATTGCCAGAATATGTTAATTTTTGCAGCATTTCAAATATTTTTTCAACGATTTTCATCAAGAAGAATTGCTTTACACCACTATTTTCGCTAAAAGTGCTGTAAAGTGATATTCTTTACAGTTATAAATGTCGATTTTGCGCTTGTTTGCGCCAAAAACTAATTCAAAAACCTCTGATTATGAACGAGATATGTACAAAATCGACGCAAAATTTGTTGAAAACTAATCGATTTTCAATTCAATTTAGGTGTAAAGCTATTTGCTTTACAGTGCAAAATTTCTGAAAATTTTTCTGATTTTTGCCCTTTTTGTCCTTTCAGTTTACAGGTTATGGATATCGCTTGAAAAGTGTTGAAAAATTCCTCAGTTTTCCAGAAAACAGACCCGTAAGTGACGCAAAAATGACCCCGAAGATTTCTCTCCGAGGTCATTTTTCAACAGATATTTGTTAGAAAAACAGCTTTCTGCACACCGGGATATTCTTGTAAACGTTGCGCTCAAAGATGTCTGCATCTGCCGGCTTGCCGACAACCGAGCCGTAATGGACAGGCACTGCTATCCTCGGCTTGATGATGTTGACAAAGTTAGCTGCCTCTTTGGCGTCCATAGTATATGTTCCGCCGACTGGCACGCACACGATATCGCACTTGACTGCTCTTGCCTCGGGGGTGTCGTCGGTATCACCGCAGATATAAACTCTGCTGCCGTCTATTGTAATGACGTAACCCAGCCAGCCGTTGCTCTTTGGGTGGAAAGGCTTGTTGAGGTTATACGCTGCGACCGCCTGTATAGGCAGACCTGCTATCAATGCCGACTGTCCAGGAACGAGCGGATATATCCTATCCTCAGGTATCTCGTGCTTCAACAGAATCTTTGTCATTGGCTTTGGGACAGCATAGATAGTCTTTTCATTTGCGGCTTTATCTATATCCTTGAACGAAAAATGGTCGTAATGCTCATGCGTGACGAACACCATATCCGCGTCGTGCGTTTCTTCAGGCAGGTTAAACGGGTCAATATACAGCTTGCTCGACGCAAGAATGCGAATGCTGCTTTGCTCGTTTACCAAAAGATTTGCGATATTCATAACAACTCCCCTTTCGTATTGGTCTGGTCATTTGACAGTTCGGGTGGCTACGATGTCAACTCCTGTTCCTGCAGCATCTGCAACGAGCACATCTCCCATTGCAACTGGCAGCTCTATCTTTGCAGACTTGACTGCGCTGACGACTTCAAAAATCTTCTCTTTCGGGATTGGTTCCTTTGTTTTTACGGGAACAGGCTTGCCGCTTTGGGCAATAGCTGTGGTGGTCACGGTTCTGACAGGTGCGGTAAGCTCGGATTTGGCGTAGTTCTCGCCTCTGATGCAGGTGTTTCCGCTGACAGAGAGCACGTTTCCGCTTTTGTCAACCTCTGCTTTGAGGGCACAGCCCATGGGACAGCAGATGCAGGTAAGCTCCTTTGTCATTGTGCCACCTCCTCGATGCTGACGATGATATCTTCCGTCAGCCCTTCCAGCTTTTCCTTCTTTATAATAAGGTCTACCATTTCGCTCGGGACAAGTATCTGCGACTTTTTGCGCAAAAGCTCCGTTTCACCCGACTTTACAACGATAGCGACGTTTTTGAACACGCCTGTAACTCTGAAACGGATATGGTTTAGTGCAGCAGCGCCTGAAAGGTTTATCCTGCTCGGCACGGTGTATCTCACGCCGTTTGCCGCTTTTACATCAACAGATGCTCCGCTGCGGTCAGCACCGCCGAGGATATACTTAGCGGCGTTCTCGCCTGCTCTTGCAGATTCTTCTGAGACAAAATCCACAAGGTCATGCACATGAAGCACATTTCCGCAGGAGAACACGCCCTCGACATTTGTTTCAAGGCTCTCGTTGACATATGCGCCGTTAGTTCTCGGGTCAATTTCGACGCCTGCTGCGACTGTAAGCTCGTTTTCTGGGATAAGTCCGCAGGAAAGCAGAAGCGTATCGCAGGGATAGTATTCCTCTGTGCCAGCAATCGGCTGGTTTTTCTCGTCTACCTTGGCGATATACACGCCCTCCAGCTTTTCCTTGCCCTTGATGTCAACGACCGTGTGGCTCAAAAGCAGCGGTATGCCATAATCATCAAGGCACTGAACAATATTTCGCTTCAAGCCGCTGGAATAAGGCATAAGCTCCGCAACAGCTGCAACGTGAGCTCCCTCCAGCGTCATTCTTCTTGCCATTATAAGACCGATATCGCCTGAGCCGAGGATAACGACCTCTTTGCCGATATGCGCGCCTTCAAGGTTAACGAGCTTCTGTGCTGTGCCTGCGGTGTAAACGCCCTGCGGTCTGAAGCCAGGGATATTGAGTGCTCCTCTTGGTCTTTCACGACAGCCCATGGCAAGCACGACAGCCTTGGCATAGAGCGTCTGCACTCCGCGCTTGGCGCTGATGACAGTGACAGCTTTTTTATCACTGCCAGCCATCTTTTCAACGCCGAGAACCATTGTATCAAGCTCAAACGGGATACCCTGTTCTCTGACCATATTGGCATATCTTTCGGCGTATTCAGGTCCTGTAAGCTCCTCTTTGAACGTGTGCAGACCAAAGCCGTTGTGTATGCACTGGTTGAGGATGCCGCCGAGGACACTGTCTCTTTCAAGTATGAGCAGGTCGTCAACGCCTGCCTTTTTCGCTGCAAGTGCAGCAGCCATTCCCGCAGGACCGCCGCCGATGATTATCAAGCTGTATTCATTCATCGTCCTGCCTCCTGTCTGCTGCGCCGTTTTTTCTGACGTCTTCTATCTTTATGCCGAGCTTGTCGGCGATAAGAGCCATTGTAGTTGGTGAACAGAAGCCTGCCTGACATCTGCCCATACCCGCTCTTGTGCGGCGCTTTACTCCGTCGAGGGTCGTTGCCCCGAGCGGTCTGTTGATAGCGTCGAGTATCTCGCCCTCTGTTATCGTTTCACAGCGGCAGACTATCTTGCCATAGGCTGAGTTCTGCTTTATAAGCGCGTTCTGTTCGTCCTGCGACAGAAGTGCGAAATGAGCAATGCCATTGCGAGTCTCTATGACATTATCTTTCTTTTCAAGCGGGATAAGTTCGCCTGCAAGCTCGCGCAGATATTCGCCTATCGCGGGTGCGCTCGTAAGCCCAGGCGACTCGATAGCTGCGGCATCAATGAAGCCTTTGACGTCGCTGTGCCCGATAATAAAGTCGCCTGTATCACCGACAGCGCGCAGCCCCGTGAAGCTCGTGATGACCTTGTTGAACGGGATATTCCTGACAGAGAGAGCGCCCTTAGCCTTAATCTGCTCGATTCCGCCCTTGGTGGTAGCGATGTTTTCCTTGTCGTCGATATCCTCGGCAGTAGGACCTGCCAGCAGGTTGCCGTGAACGGTGGGTGTCACGAGGATACCCTTGCCCATTTTGGTGGGCAGCTGGAACACTGTGTGGCTCACTACGCTGCCTGCGGCTTTGTCCATAAGCAGATACTCGCCGCGCCTTGCGGTTATGGCAAGCGGTGTGGAGCTCACCATAGCGTGTATTTTGTCGGCATATACGCCAGCGGCATTGATGATGACCCTTGCCTGAATATCGCCGCCTGATGTGCTGACAACAAATGTGTTGCCCTGCTTTTTAATAGCTGTTACCTCGGTGGACAGCTTAAACTCTGCGCCGTTTGCGAGGGCGTTCTCGGCAAAGGCAAGCGTCATTTCAAACGGGCAGATTATTGCAGATGTCTCAGCGAGAAGCGCTGCGCAGACATCGTCGGAAAGCGAAGGCTCAAGCCTGCGTGCCTCGTCTCCGGAAATGATGCTGACTTTGTCAACGCCGTTTTTCACGGCTCTGTCTTTGAGGATATCCAGCTTGGGCTTATCAGCCTCATCAAAGCACAGCACCATTGCGCCGTTCTGCTTGTAGGCAAAGTCCAGCTTTTGCGCAAGTTCGGGCATCATTTTGCTGCCGCGGACATTGAGCTTTGCTTTGAGCGTACCCGGCTCGGCATCAAAGCCTGCGTGAGCGATAGCGCTGTTCGCCTTGGTCGTGCCCTCGCAGACATCGCTTTCTTTATCGACAACGCAGACGGAGAGCTTATATTTTGCAAGCTCCATTGCGGCAGCACAGCCGACTGCGCCTGCGCCGATTATCAGAACGTCATACACATTATCACTCCTCGTTGAATATATCTAAAAATGTTATTACCTATTTAATAAATTATAGCACATTTGCTTGAAAAAATCAATAGAAAAAGAGCATATACTGTCAAAAGACTCAGTTATAATGTCTGATGCTTAGTATATGCCAAAAATCACGGCGATAACTGCTGATATAGAAAAAACTCCGTCACTTAGTGACGGAGCGTGATAGGCTATTAAAGTTAAGATTCGCCGTACTTTTCCTCGTGAACGACGATGCCGCTTGGGTACTTGCTTTCAAGCACCTCTTCAAGCGTGGTGTTAGTCATATATGCGCAAAAAGACACGATAAGGATAAATATGCTCAGGATAAGCACAATATCAAACCTGTAACGTCCCTTTCTCTTTTTCTTCTTTGCCATTGAGATACCTCCAAGTAATTGATACATCTTTTATATTATACACCACACGCCGAAAGATTTCAAGTGGTCGGGCAATTTATTTTTGGAAAACAAAAAGGCAGCCGATCGGCTACCTTTTGCTTGTGTAAAAATTTTGGAGAGGATGAAACGAGCTAAGAGTTTTACTTCTTAGTGTTCATTCTTTTTTCCTTTCTTGTTCTACATCTTACATTATACTATGCTAACGCTTGATGTTCAACAACAGACAAGTTACATATTACTACAAAAGCATTACAAATGTTTTCAATTTGTAACTAAATCAATTATTATTTACACCGTAAGTGTTTCTGTACTCGAGCATTTTGTCAAGGTACTCCTTGCCATCAACAACGCCGTTCTTGATCGCGTCGATGATATCGTTGATATTTACGATAGAATAAACCTTGACGCCGAAGTCCTTATACGCCTGCTCCACTGCGGAAAGATCGCTGTCAAGAGCTTTTTCCATTCTGTCAACGGTGATGACCATTCCGGTCACGTCAACGTTTGCGGTCTCCTTGAGCTTTGGCATAACCTCGCGCAGAGCCTTGCCCGAAGTCATAACGTCTTCGATGATAACTACCTTTTCAGCATCGCCGAGCTTTTTGCCGACGAACATACCGCCCTCGCCGTGATCCTTGACCTCTTTTCTGTCAAAGCAATAGCTTACCTCGATGCCGTACTTGTTGTAAAGTGCAACGGCTGCGGAAACAGCAAGCGGGATACCCTTGTATGCAGGTCCGAAAAGTGTCTCAACGTCGATGTTGTTCTCCTTGATGCACTCAGCATAGAACTCACCGAGCTTTGCGAGCTGAGCACCTGTCTTATAGTTGCCGGTATTTACGAAATAGGGAGCTTTTCTGCCGCTTTTGAGCGTGAAATCGCCAAAAGTGAGCACTCCGCAGTCTACCATAAATCTGATAAAATTCTCCTTGTAGGTCATGATGATCGTTCCTTTCAGAATATATTTTTGAACACAATTATTGTAACATATTACAGAGCAGATTTCAAGAACAATTCCTGAACAAACAGAAATTAACGCTTGGGCGCAAAAAAGGCGCTCATGTGAACGCCTTTGAATGCCTGTTTACCAGCCTGCTTTGACAGCTGAGGCTATCTTTGTCACCATTGCATCAGGGACAACACCAACGCCGCCGACAGCTACGACCTTTGACGGCAGTTTATTCATCAGATATGCTTTCTGCTTATCGTAAAGTGTAGTATCCGCAAGGAAGAGCGGAATCTTATTCTTTGCGGCATATACTCCTGCTGTAAGAGCATCCGGGAAATTCTTTCCTGTCACAACGCAGATCGAATCACCTGTAAACAGAGAAGCATTAGCTTCGTTGACAGCAACACAGGTCAGGTATCTGTTGTTTCCTGCGAACCTTACAACATCAGAAGCGCTTTTTACATAAGCGCTCAGGCTGTTCTTTGTGGAATCGGGGATAATACCCGTTCCGCCGATGACTTTGATGCTGTCTAACTTTTTCATGTTTTTCAGATAATTCTTGGTCACATCATCGAGTGTACCGTCTGCTTTTGTATAGAGGATCGGAGAGTAGGTTATCGCTGCTGCAGGGCTGGCGGCAAGCGCATCTGCATAGGAAGAACCGTTGACCAGATAGACTGTTGTGCTTGCGCGTGAAGTGACTATCATTCCTGCCAGCAGAACTGCTGTCTCATATCTGTTTGCACCGCCGAATCTGACAGCACCCACACCGATATTGTTGAGCTGTTTCTCAACTACTGCAGGAACAGCACCTGTGCCGCCGAGTATAAATGCACTTTGGGCTTTCAGACTTTTGATCTGAGCGAGAGTTGCATCGTCAAGACCTGTCGGTCCGCTCAGAAGAATAGGCGCATCCATCATAGTAGCAAGCGGAACACCTGCAAGTGCATCGGCAAAATCTGTGCCCGATGCAATAATGACTCTTTCCGAGCCTTTAGGGAATGCAGTTTTGGCAACACTTACTGCTGTGGCGTATCTTGTATCACCATAGACTCTTGACGTTGACAGGCTCAGATATGATACCTTGATATCGTTCTTTGCTGCATAAGTGTCAATTGCCGAGCCTTTAGTGCATCTGATCACGAGGCTTCTGCAATCCTTGAAAGCATCCTGCCCTATCGTCTTGGTGTTTTTAGAAATATTCAGAGTGCTGATATTAGGGCAGGTATCAAACGCCTGACTCATAATAGATGCAGTCTTTTTCGGGATATTTATCTCTTGCAGCGATATACCATCAACAAATGCAGCCCTGCCGATCTTGACCAGCGTGTCGGGAAGCTCAACACTTACCAGACTGATACACATACCAAATTCAAGAGCGTATATATTTGTTACTCCGCTTTCAAGCTTAAGACGGGAAATACCCATGTAATAGAAAACGCCGTCGCCTTCGATCTTGAGGTTTTTGGGAACAAAAAGGCTTGATACATTACTGCAATAAGCGAAAGCATAAGCACCCACAGTAAGAGGCGTGGACGGCAGCTGGATCTCGGTCGCAGATGTGCAGCTCTCGAAAGCACGCTCACCAATAGAGGTCACGCTGCTCGGGATAACTATCTTATTTAATGCTTTGCAATAGTCGAATGCACAATAGCCGATAGTTTTCAAAGTCGAAGGGAAAGTGATCGAGGTAAGGCTTGAACAGTCGCTGAACGCCGCATCGCCTATGGAGATAAGACCGCTTGACAGCTTGACTGAGGTAAGCGCAGAACAGTAACAGAACGCAGCATTATCGATCTGCTTTACACTGCTTGGAATGGTCACGGTTTTAATGTACTTATTCATATAAAATGCACCGCTGCCGATCTTGTTGACGGTATTAGGGATAACGATATTGCCCTCAGCATACGATCCGTCGATGAGCACGCCGTTTACAATGACGAGCGGATTCTTGGCTTTCAGATCCTTGAGCCATTTGGTATCCTCAAATGCATTTGCGCCAAAAGATGTAAGTTCTTTCGGACCGGAGATCGTAGTAAGATTCTTGCAGCCTTTGAAAGCTTCAGCACCTATCGTTTTAACGCTGCTTGGGATAACAATGCTTTTGAGATTTTTGTTATTGACAAAAGCATAATCGCCGATAGCGGTGATATAGTCGGGTATTGTAAGCTTCGTGCCCTCATACTTTGTACCGTCGAGAATTACGCCGTTTACGATAACAAGGTGACTTGAGAAATCCTTCTGCCTGTTGGTAAGCCACTTTGTACCATCGAAACAATTATCGCCAAATTCAGTTACACTTGACGGGATAGTGATAGTTTCAAGATTGGTACAGCCATTAAATGCACTTGAATCAATTGTTTTCAGCGTGCTTGGCAGAGTGACAGACTTAAGTGCTGTACAATTGCGGAATGCATTTGCACTGATCTCTTTAAGACCGTTTGGAAAGTTGATCGTTGTCAGTGATTTACAGCCGCCGAATGCGTAGTTGCCTATCCTGGTCGGCTTTCCGTATATGGTTACGGTTTTAAGGTTAGGCATATTCTCAAATGCGTATTCACCGATGCTTGTCACTGTTTTCGGGATCGTGACAGATACTACTTTTTCCTTGTTGCTCTGACCTGATACGATCCAATGATCAAAACCTACAACGGTTTTGCCGTTTATAGTTTCGGGAATAACGATGTTTGAACTGCTGCCGTTGTAGCTTGTGATCGTGACTGTGCCGTCAGAATTCTGATAGTAATCATAATCCTTGCCCGACACTAACGCATCGATCTCGACGTAAGCCGATGCCTTGATGCCATAGCTTGCCGGCAGGATGCAGACAGCCGTCATCAACAGAACAAGCATGAGCAGCTTGCTTAATGTTTTTTTCAATTTTAACTCCTCCTATACACAACACTATTTCGTATTATAGCACATCGAAAATCGCTTGTCAACGGTAAAAAAAGGCGCTCTTTCGAGCGCCTTTGCGTTATTATTCACCATGCCGATTTAACGACTGTTGATATCTTTGTGAGCATATCGTTGGGGACTACTCCCTTGCCGCCGATAGCTATGAGTTTAGCTGGCTGCTTATACTGAAGATATGCTTTCTGATTTGCTGTCAGAGTATCATCTGCAAGCAAAAGCGGGATCTGGTGCTTTGCGGCATACAGACCTGCTGCAAGTGCATCGGGGAAATTCTTTCCCGTCACAACACAGATAGCATCTCTGAAGTAAACATTATCACCAAAATTGTTGACAGCTATGCAGGTATCATATCTGTTTGCACCTGCGAACCTTCTTACTTCGCCAACTGTTCCAACATATTTGTTCAGGCTTTTCATTGTATCATTTGAAATAATGCTCTCGCCGCCGATGACATCGATACAGTAAAATGCATGTGAGTCATCAAGGAATTTCCTGGTGGTTTCATCAAGTGTGCCATCGGGTTTAGTATAGAGTATCGGTGAACCGACCATTGCAGCCAGCGGACTTACAGAAAGAGCATCGGGATAAGACGAGCCATTGACCATATATACCCCGTCGGTTCTTGTTGTATGCTTAGCAAGCTCCTGTGCGATCTTAACGGCGGTTTCATATCTGTTGTCGCCTGCAAGTCTTGTGACCTTGATATCGAGAGAACTGAGCTGAAGCATTACGTTGCCGGGAACCGCACCTTTTCCGCCAAGGATATAGGCTTTCTTTGGCTTGAGCTCTATGATCCTATCAAGAGTCGTGTTGTCAAGACCTGCTGGTGTGCTCAGAAGAATAGGTGCGTTGAGAGCGTATGCAAGCGGAACGCCTGCGAGTGCATCTGCAAACTGTGTACCCGAAGCGATAACGACAGTTTCTGTTCCGTTGGGGTATGCGGCTTTTGCTATGCTCGAAGCTGTGCCGTATCTTGTGTTGCCGTAAAGCCTTTCTGTTGTGATACTAAAATACGATACCTTTATATTATTCTTCTGCGCAAAGGTATCTATTGCTGAGCCTTTATTGCATCTTATCTCAAAATAGTTTCCGGCATCAAAAGCGCCCTCGCCTATCGTCTTTGTATTTGAATGAACGTTTGCATATTTAAGACCATAACAGGAGTCAAACGCCTGATACATAATTGAAACAGTGTTATTAGGGATATTTATGTATCTGAGTCCATTGCAGAACTGAAAAGCCTGCTTGCCTATCTTAACGAGAGACTTTGGAAGCTCCACGCTTTCAAGCGAATTACAGCCTGTAAACTCGCACTCGAATATCTTGGTAATGCCTTCTTCAAATTTCAGCGTTTTAAGTCCGACCATTGATGAGAAAACGCCGCTGCCTGCGATATTCAGATTCTTCGGAACGGTGAGGCTTTCGACCTTAGCGCATCTGCAAAAAGCGTCCTGACCGACTGTTAAAGCTGTTGTCGGGAAAACTATCTTGCTGACACTTGTGCAGTAATAGAAAGCAAGTCTGCCGATAGATGTTACGCTGCTTGGTATAACTATCTCCTGCAAGGAACTGCAATAGCAGAATGCATAGGCGTCGATAGTTTTCAGAGTTGACGGGAATGTTATGTTTGTGAGCGCAGTGCAAGACTCAAAAGCGGTATTGCCGATAGAAACAAGTCCCTTTGAGAGCTTGACTGTTTTGAGCTTTGAACAGCCGTAAAATGCCATATCGCAAATCTCTTTGACGCTGCTTGGGATCGTGACACTTGTTATGTTTGTATTAATTTCAAATGCGTTTTCACCGATCTTTGTTACTGTGCTGGGGATAACCACATCGCCGCTGCAAGACTTACCATCAATAACAATGCCGCTGACAATGACCAGCGGATTTTTCTTTCTCTGAGCCGTGAGCCATGGGGTATCTGTAAAGGCATTTGAGCCGATAGACGAAACGCCCGAAGCTACCGAAACGCTGCTGAGATTCTTACAATAATTAAAGGCGTAATAGCCAATGCTTTTAACATTGCTTGGCACAACGACTTTTTTGATGTTCTGATTAGCCCGGAACGCTGCATCGGCAATAGCTGTGACGTATGACGGAATCGTCAGTGTCTCGCCTGAATACATTGAGCCATCTATAATAATGTTGTTTTTTATTACAAGGTGGCTGGAATAATCATTTTTACGGTTTTCGAGCCACGGTGTCTGTGAAAAGCAGTGTTCACCGAACTCGTTCAGACTTGATGGTATATTTATGGTTTTAAGATTTGAACAATACGCAAAAGCTGTATAACCCACTTTTTTCAGAGTGCTCGGCAGCACGACCGACGTAAGAGATTTACAGTTATAGAATGCGCTTTCACCGATCTCGGTCAGTCCCTCGGGCAGATTTATCGAGGAAAGAGCCTCGCAGGAATTGAACGCATAATCACCAATGCGGGTCACTTTACCTTTGATGGTAACGGTTTTGAGATTTTTCAGGTTACTGAAAGCATTCTTGCCGATATAGGTCACTGTTTTTGGCAAAACGACAGATGTTATCCTATCTTTGTCGCCGTCATAACCTAAAAGATCCCCGTCAACAGCTGCAACTGACTTGCCGCCGATAGTTTCGGAGATCACGATGCTTGTGCTGCTGCCCTTATATTTGGTGACACCCAGCGTGCCGTCAGAATACTGGACATAATCCAAATCCTTGGCAGAAATTTCCGCATCGACTTCTGTGTAGGCTGATGCTTTGATACCTGTGCTTGTCGGGAAAAAGCAAACTGCTGACAGCACAAGAACAAGCAACAGCATTTTGCTGATTGCTTTTTTCATGTTGTTCTCCTCCTAAATTTTGACTTTTGTTCTTTTATATCTGTAATTTGCATTATAGCACAAACATTTCGGCTTGTCAACGGGCGCAAAAAAGGCGCTCCGAAGAACGCCTTTGTATTATTACCAGCCTGATTTAACGACTGCTACCATTTTATCGAGTATATCGTTTGGAACAGCTCCTGCGCCGCCGATAGCTGTTATAAGCATCGGGCACTTTTTAATGAGGAACTGTTTTGTTTCCATAACCAGCGACTGGTCAGCAAGGATAAGTGCTGACCTTGTCTTTGCTGCGTGAACGCCTGCTGTGAGAGCATCAGGGAAATCCTTGCCTGTTACAACGCAGACTCTGTTGTTGTCAAACTGAGTCTTGAACTTTTCATTGACAGCGGCATTTGTAGCGTATCTGTTTGCGCCGCCGATTGCTGTAATGAGCATCGTGCACTTTTTGATAAGGAACTGTTTTGTTTCCAAAACGAGTGACTGGTCTGCGAGGATAAGCGCAGACTGTGTTTTAGCGGCGTAAACACCTGCTTTGAGCCACGCTGTTCCGCTAAAAGCATTTATTCCAAAATTCTTGAGAGCAGATGGAATATTAATTGTCGCAAGCGAGGAACAGCCCGTGAACACATAATTCGGCAAGGTCGTGACACCGCTTGGAATAGTGATTGTTTTAAGAGATTTACAAGTCTCGAAAGCCCACGCACCCAGCTTTTTGAGCAAGCTTGGCAGAGTAATAGATGTGAGGTCGGTACAGCCTGCGAATGCATATTCTCCTATTTCGGTCACTGCGCCCTTGATAGTTATAGACCGGACATTAGATAGACCTGAAAAGGTACCCGAACCTATTTTCGTTATTGTAGCAGGCAGAACGATACTTTTTATCCTATCGTAGTCGTAATAGTTCCCCATATTAAACATTGCACTGCCGGCGACAGCTGTTGCGGTCTTGCCTGCGGCTTTGCTCGGAACAGTGAACGAATCAGCCTTTCCGTTATAATGGCAGAATTAAAGAGTGCCGTCAATACGTTCTATGAACGAAAAATCGCCCTCTGTGACGGAATCAAGATAGTCCGCACTTGCGGTTGGTATCAGGCTGCTGCCTTTCGGGAGCAGGCAGACGAGCGTGAACACGAAACAGACTGCGAACAATGAGCCTAAGATTTTTTCATACCCCGTTCTCCTCCTAATACTTTATATAAGAGTTATAACACATATTTTTTCAAATGCCAATTCATTGTTTTAACAAATATATATTATTATGTGTTTCTTGACACTTCCCTGCCGCGATGATATACTGAAAAGGGTGATCAAATGAAAACGCTTTATGTTTCTGACCTTGACGGAACGCTGCTTCACAGCGACCAGAGGACATCTGAATACACTAACAAAGTTATCAACGAGCTTGTGGACAAGGGAATGATGTTTTCCTACGCAACGGCGAGGTCTTACAGCACTGCGTCAAAGGCTGCGGCGGGACTGACGGCGGCTTTCCCTGTTATCGTTTACAACGGAACGTTCATCAGGGACAACGCCACGGGAAAGGCTTTGCTTGAAAACCTGTTTGACAAAGAGCGTGCGGTCGAGGTCGCTGCCAACCTTATAAGCTGCGGTGTGCAGCCGATAGTTTACTCGCTAATCGGCGGCGCGGAGAAGTTTTCGTATATTGAAAGTGAGATAAGTGGTGCTGAGCGCGACTTTATTGCCACGCGCAAGGGCGACAGTCGTGACAGACCTATCGGCAGCTTTGGTGAGCTGACCGATGGCGAGGTTTTCTATTTCACCTGCATTGAACAGCCGCAGACGCTTGCGCCGCTTTATGAAAAATACAAACGCGAGTTCAATTGCTACTATCAGAGCGACATTTACTCGGGCGAACAATGGCTCGAAATAACTCCAAAGAGCGCGTCAAAGGCAAATGCAGTGCACCAGCTTGCGAACCTGCTGGGCTGTGACAGGATAGTTGCGTTCGGTGACGGGGTTAACGACGTTGCGCTGTTTGAAGCGGCTGACGAGGCTTATGCGGTGAGCAACGCCTGCGACGAACTGAAACGAATTGCTGACGGAATTATCGGTTCAAATGACGACGACGGCGTTGCAAAGTTCCTGCTTGAACATTTCAGATAGAAACAGAGGCTGTTGCAAACACGCAACAGCCTCTTATCATTTGTGTTTGATCCATTCTTCTTTTGTCAGCAGGCTGACGTGACCTGTGCGGATTTCATTCATTGCGGGTACATCTACATCATCGCTTGAAAACTGATATATGAAACCCAGCTTTTCCTGCGTGCGCTTGGATTTGGTATTGCCGTCATAATAACCACACCATATAGCTGTCATTCCGATATCCTCAAAGGCGTGGCGGATAAGCTCGCGCGAAGCCTCTGGTATCAACCCCTGTCCCCAGAAATCTTTGCCTATCCAGAAACCGAGTTCGCACTCGTCCTGACTTTCGGTGAGGTCGGTCTCGCCGCAGAGTTTGAGTGCGATAGCGCCAATGGCTTTATTGTCAGTTTTTAGGCAGACAGCGTAACTCTCAGGCTTAGCGAGAATATTGGCTATGACCTGTCTGCTTTCCTCTGCGTTTTTGTGCGGCTGCCAGCCAGCGATTGGTCCGATGTCGGGGTCTTTGGCGTATTTATAAAGGTTGTCGGCATCGGTCTGCTCCCATGGGCGCAGGATAAGCCGTTGTGTTTCGAGAGTCATCAGCTGCACCTCCTTGAAATCATTTTTATTCGGCGCGAGCGCTTCAGCTTGCTGACATACTTGTCAGTGTCCTTTGCAATGACGCCGTTGAGCGCTATCAGCGAGATAAGGTTCGGCAGAGCCATAAGCGCATTGAAAATATCTGCAACCGTCCACACGGCAGTAACAGTCAGGTAAGGACCGACAGCGAGGGTAAGGATATAAAGGTAACGGTACAGCTTGACAGCGCCCTTTCTGCCGTTTGAAAGATACTGCACACAGCACTCGCCATAGTAGTTCCAGCCGAGGATAGATGTGAACGCAAAGAACACAAGGCACAGCATCAGCACAAAGCCGGGAATGCTTGACGGCAGGAACGAAAAGCCGCTTTTGAATGCGTGGAGCGTGACCTCGACGCCCTCGTAATAGGTATTTGTCACGGGGTTGATAGCTTCATAGCTGCCCATCATCATAATTGCAAGACCTGTCATTGTGCAGATGACGATAGTATCAATGAAGGTTGCCATCATCGAGACAAGTCCCTGTCTTGCAGGCTCGTTGGTCTTTGCGGCGGCGGCGATGATTGGCGCAGAGCCGAGACCAGCTTCGTTTGAAAAGATGCCTCGCGCGATACCTTTCTGCATTGCGACAAACATCATCGGGATAGTTCCGCCAATGGCAGAGCGCATTGTGAAAGCACCCTTGAAGATAGCAGAAATAGCGTCAGGGAGCCTGTCAACATTGAGAACAAGCAGACTGATAACAGCAAGGACATAAGTGCCTGCCATAAACGGCACGACAACCTGCGAAACGCCCGAGATGCGCTTTATGCCGCCGATGATGACGAGGGCGGCGCAGATGGTGACGATAGCTCCCGAGATAACGACGGCGAGAGAATAGTCTTTGCCGAAGATGGTGATTACAGAGTGTTTTTCGGGGTCAAAGAAATCCTGAACGGCGGACGTTATGCCGTTGACCTGGGCAAAGGTGCCTATGCCGAACAGTCCGACGCCTGCACCGAAGAATGCAAAAGCCTTTGCGAGCCATTTCCAGCGCTTGCCCATACCGTACTCTATGTAATAGAACGGTCCGCCGAGAACGTGACCGTCGGCGTCTATCTTTCGGTACTTGACCGCAAGGAAGCACTCGGCATACTTTGTTGCCATACCGAAAAAGGCTGACACCCACATCCAGAACAGTGCGCCCGGTCCGCCAGCAAGCACGCCGACAGCCGTTGCGACGCCGACGATGTTGCCTGTGCCGATAGTTGCAGAAAGAGATGTGCAAAGTGATGCGAAGCTGGAAATCTCGCCGCCCTCACTCCCCTTTTCGTTGTGAAACATAAAGTAAAAGGCTTTGGGCAGGTGGAATATCTGCACGAATCTCACCCGTATTGACAGGAAAATGCCGACACCCACCAAAGCGATTATAAGCGGCAGTCCCCACACATATTCATTTATCGTTTTTAGTATCTCGGTAATTTTTTCCATAGTTTTGACCTCACATGATTTGAATACATTATACCACACTTTAATATATATTTCCATAGCTGAGTCAAAATTTATAAACCTATTGAAAAAAACAATGAAATATAGTATAATGGTTATACCAAAAGGAAAGGGATGCATTTTATGCTTAAAGGATACTTTGATCTGCCGACGATAACATTTTTCACGCAGAAAAATATATGGACAGGAAGCCTGTTCACTGATTTCAGTTACAGGATAACGCCGATCAACATAAAAGGCGACGAAAACACGCCTGCTCTCAAGGAGCTTCACACACAGGTCTGGTACGGAACGCAGTGCTTCTCGCTTGTAAAGGAGTTCGTCTGCGAGTTCCACGAGCCGATGACTGCGGAAGGTCTTGAAAAGACTATTGCACAGCTGACAGAAGCAGTTGAGCAATACAAAAAGGTCAGAAAGACAGTCGAGGCTGATTTCAGACTGCACTGAACACAACAATAACGCCGATGCTTACTTTGGTAGGCATCGGCGCTGTTTTGTATTATCGGTGTATGATTAATTAGTCTTAATGCAGGTGCTCTTGCGGATAGCCGCCTCGCTGACCGCGCCCGCGCCGCCGAAAACAAAGACGGATTTTGCGGGGTGTGCCTCAAAATACTTGTACTGCGGCTCGCTCACGATTGGCGAAGTGAGCACCAGCGGAGCAAATTTCTTTGCCGCGAAAACGCCGCCTGCAAGCGCGTCAGGGAAATTTGCGCCCGTAGCAAGACAGGCAGTTCCCTTGACAAACAGCGAGGAAAACGCGTCGTTTATGGCGATGCAGGTGGTGTATCTGTTGTCGCCCGAAATGCGCACTGCCTTTACGCCGAGAGCATTCGATGCCTTGTTGAGCATATCAGGGCTTATCGCGCCCTCGCCGCCGATAACATAGGCGTTCTTAACACAGTCCTTGGATTTGAGCTGTTTGAGGTAAGCCGCTGTGTCAGCGTTAAGCTCTCCGCTTGTCGTCAGATAAACGATAGGCGCTTTTTTTATCGCCGCAACAGAGCTTACCGAAAGCGCGTCTGCGTAGTTTGAACCCACAACGAAGAAGATGTCTGTCGGCGCGGAGTTTGTTTTCTTTGCAATGCTTGTCGCAGTTGAAAAACGGGTGCTTCCGTATACACGTTCAACTTTCAGACCAGCCTTTTCAAGCTCCTTTTTCACGCCGTCACTCACCGCGCCAGCTCCGCCGAGAATGACCGCGTTCTTTGCGCCGATGCCCTTTATTTCGGTGAGCGTCTCCGCGGGCAGCTTGTCCTTGGTGGTCAGCAGTATCGGTGCGCCGATAGACTTAGCATAAGGCACGCCCGCCAGCGCATCAGCGTAGTTTTCTCCGCTTGCGATAACAACTGTTTTCGCACTGTCAAAAGTGTTCTTTGAGATGTCCGCCGCGGTGGCATACCTGTTGCTTCCCGCAAGCCTTTGAGCATAGTTAAGACCGTTGCTGTCAGCGTAGTTTCTGGCAGCGGCGCTTGCGGCGTAGATAAGCCTGAAGTTCGTCATCTTTTCTTCTGTGTATGTTCCTGTTTTGGTGTTATACCTACGGACAAAGCCCAAAGCCTTGTCCCCGATAGATGTTACGCTGTCGGGGACGGTGACGGTCTCCAGAGCGCCAGTGTTTCTGAAAGCGTATTTGCCTATGCTTTTGACGGTGTTCGGGATAATGACATCGGTGAGCGAATCGCAGTATTCAAAAGCCGAGTCGCCAATGGTTGTCACGCCGCTTGGGATTTTTATTTCAGACAGTCTTGAGTTCTCAAATGCACTCTCGCCAATGGTTTTCAGACCGCTTGGCAGAACGATCTTTTGCAGCGAACAGGAGCGGAACGCGTCTTTAGGAATCTCTGTTATACCGTTTGGCAGAGTCAGCGATTTGAGGTTGAAACAGGTCGTTACTATCTCTGCACCTATCTTTTTGACCGATGACGGTATAGTGAGTTTTTCAAGTGAACGGCAGCAGTTGAACAGGCAGTCAGGCAGCTCTGTGACGCCGTTTGGGATATTTACTGTTTTGATTTTTTCACAGACAAAAAAAGCATATTTACCGAGTGTTGTCACGGTAGAGGGAAGTGAGATAGATTCTAGCTTCTCACAGTATGAGAAAGCATATTCGCCTACACTTTTGAGCTTTGCGGGCAGTTTTATGCTTTTGAGCGAACTGCATTTTTCGAATGTGTAGCCTTCTATCTCTGTTATGCTGTTCGGCAGTGAGATACTTTGAAGCGAACTACAGTAGCTGAACGCACCCCTGCCGATAGACTGCAAAGTGCTGCCCAGAGTTACAGACGACAGATGTTCGCAGTTTGAAAAGGCATATTCGCCTATCTGAACAACATTGTTCGGTATCTTTATGCTTTTTATGCCCAGCCTTTCAAACGCCCGCTCGCCGATAACAGCCAGAGTGCTCGGCAGTGTCAGCTCTGTGATATTTATACAGCCGTCGAACGCGCTTGACATTATTCTCGTCAAGCCCTCACTGAGCACAAGTTTTTTAAGCGCTGTGCAGCCATCAAATGCATAAGGACCGATAGTTTTGATGTTTGAATGGATAGTTATCGCTTCAAGGCTCTCGCAGTTATTGAATGCACCCGATGGTATGCTCGTGAGCTTTGAGGGCAGCGTCACCGATTTTATATGTGTCCATTTGAAGGCGTCTTCACCTATCTTTGTCAGGCTCTCGGGAAGATTTATCTTTGTCAAGCCAGTGTTAAAAAAAGCATCATTACATATCTCGGTTATCGTGTCGGGCAGAGTCACTGCCCTTATGTCCTGAAAATGTTCAGTCCTGTAAAAAGCCTCCTCACCGATAGCAGTGACAGTCAATCCGTTCGCTGTCTTTGGAACGGTAACATCGCCGCCTGCACCCTTATACCTGTAAACGCCTGCGGTCTTGCTGTCTATCTGGTAGTATTCTATGTCGCCGACCACGAACGTTTCGCCTGCGGCTGCTGCGGTAATGCCCATGCCGCCTGTGAAAATATCCTGCGGCAGAGTTGATACTGTGCCGAAAACAAGGCACAGCGCAAGTGTCATTGATAAGATTTTCTTTTTCATGATTGCACACCCCTGAATTTTTTACTTTTTATTTTTTATAACAGACACATCAGCGGAGATACTCCCCGATATTTGTTTAATTATATCACAAATTTTATAATAATGCAAGTTTCCATAATCGCTGTCAAATGTTTTCGTGCAGAAAAAAGCTGGTCTTGCTGCAAAACCATATGTTTCACGGCGCAGTGACAAAAAACCCCTATCCGAAATAACTCTCGGATAGGGATAGTTCTTGTTAAAATCAGTATTCGTTTTCCTGAGTGTTGTAAGGCTTGTCCGCTGTCTGCGGCTTTTGCGCCTGTGCGTCGGGAGCGAGCTTTTTATCATTGGTGAAGAACGGTCCTTCAATAAGCCTGTTTCCGTTTTTGTCTGTAACGCCAAGCTCAACGGCGGTCTTAACGACAGCTTGTGCGATAGCTTTGGCATACTCGTCCATATGTGCATCAAAATCCTTGTTATCGGTATCGTCGGTCAGGAAGCCAAGCTCGATAAGACAGCTGGGCATATATGTATAGATGTTGACGTGATAGTTTATCGTATTGTCGCCGACATAGCCGTAGCAGACTCCCCTGTTGTTTGAGATACCGACCTTTTCAAGCTCGGTGAGGATATTGTTCGCAAGTGCGGTGTCCTCCTTGGGCTCTGCGTTGTTTACCCAAATCTCGACGCCTTTCATATCGCCTGTATATGCGTTTCTGTGCATACAGATAAAGAAATCGCATTTCTGCTCGTTTGCGATATCCGTTCTGTCCTCAAGCTCGACAAAGGTGTCATCATCTCTTGTCATAACGACATTGACGCCGTACTTTTTGAGATAGTCACGCAGTTTGAGGGAGATTTTCAGGTTATCGTCCTTTTCAAGACGAGTCTTGTCCTCGTTGACTGTGCCTGCGTCGTAGTCGCCGTGACCGGGATCGACACAGACGGTGATGTTATAATTGCCGTAAGTCTCTGGCTCACTGCTGCTCGGTGAGCTTTCGGCAAGCGAGCTTTGCACCTGCGAGGAAGAATCAGTCTGTGAGGAACTGCTGTCCTTGCCTGCGCGGATAAGCGCGCCGACTGCTCGTATCAACAGATATGTAATGAGCAGGAATATCAGAAAAGCCGCTATTACCCTGTCCCAATGGACTTTTTTACGTCTTGGCGGTCTTTTGTTTCCAAAGCCGTTTTCGTTAAATTCCATATGTACCCTATTCTAAAATTATTTCACTAACGTTCTCTCGTCGCAGTACTCACATTCAAGGGTTGTGCCCTCGCCTCTGAAATAGTTGGGCAGATAGGTCTCGGTGTGGGTTATGCACTTGGGGTTTGAGCATCTCTGGTGGATATGCTCGCTGCCTGTGATAAGCGGTGCAGGCTTGTCCTTGTTTTCGAGAACGGTCATTATGAGAGCCATTCTGATGAACATACCGTATTTAGCCTGTTTGAAGTACATTGCTCTGGGGTCGTCGTCGACGTCTATCGCTATCTCGTCAACTCTCGGCAGCGGGTGGAGCACGATAAGGTCGTCCTTTGCCTTCGCCATTTTGGTCTTGTCGAGGATATAGCAGCCCTTCTGCTTTTCATACTCCTCGGGGCTTGAAAAACGCTCGCGCTGAATTCTTGTCATATACAGAACGTCAAGACCGCCGATGGCTTTTTCAAGGTCTGTTTCCTCGATATATGTATGACCGCCTGCGGTGAGCACGTCCTTGATATACGCGGGCAGTGTAAGCTCGGGAGTTGAGATGAGCACAAACTTATTGTTGTTGAAGCAGGACATTGCTTTGATGAGCGAATGGACAGTGCGTCCGTTTTTGAGGTCGCCGCAGAAGCCAATGGTCATGTTGTCAAGGTGTCCTTTTTCCTCTTTGAGTGTGAGCAGGTCGGTGAGGGTCTGTGTCGGGTGGAGATGACCGCCGTCGCCTGCATTGATTATCGGGCACTCTGTTGTGAGCGCAGCCGCTTTTACCGAGCCTGCTGTCGGGTGACGCATTACAACGACATCAGCGTACTCAGAGACTATCTTGGTGGTGTCCTTGATGTTCTCGCCCTTTGCAACGGAAGACGTTGCGGGGTTGTCAAAGCCGATGATAGTTCCGCCGAGACGGAGCATAGCTGTCTGGAAAGACATCTGCGTTCTTGTCGATGGCTCGTAGAAAAGCGTTCCCATTATCTTGCCCTCGCAGACCTTGGAATACTTTGCGGGGTCTTGGATTATCTCGTGGGCAAGCGACAACAGCTTTTCCCACCACTTTACAGGATAATCGTTAAGATCAATGAGATTGAGATTGTTATAGATCACGCAGATCTCTCCTTTCGGTAATTAACTTACATCAATAATGAGTATATCACAAATAGTGTTCAATTGCAAGACGATTCGGCGTTTATCTTGTCGACAAGTTCCGACAGGTCTGCGCTTTCGCCCAGCAGTTCAAGGTGGTCGATAAGTGCGTTGGTACTGAGGCTGCACGGCAGACCCAGCTTTTTGCAAAGCTCTTTGCGCAGAAACGAGCTGTTTGGTCGCCCGCTCAGACCGAGGTCGTAAAGGTCGCTCTTGGTGAGCTTTTTGCCTCTGGGCGCTTGCTCGGCGAGGACGCCCGAACGCTCAAAGACATCGCGCAGGATATCGGCATCAATTCCCTCGACGCCCAGCTTGCCCTCTTTTGACGGCAGGGTCTTGCGCTTTTCCTTGCCGAAAATCTCGGGGATATATAGATTGGTTATCTTGCCGCCCTGAATAAGACCTTTGAGGTGGTTTCGTATCTGAAAGCCTGCGGAATCGGAGTCTGTCAGTATGATTATGCCGCTGGTCTGCGCATAGAATCTTATCAGCTCTGCGGTGATCTTGTCCTTGTAAATTCCGAAGCCATTGGTGCAGATTATCACGCCGTCAACGACAGCGGAAAGCTTTATTTTGTCGTACTTGCCCTCGACGACGATTGCTTGTGCTACTTTGAGTTTTTCCATATCAGTTCCTCAGCGCCATACATCTGGCAAGTCCCTGTTCGAGCGTAAGCATATCGGAAGTCTTTCCGCCCGAGCGTGTTTTGAGGGCAAGGTCGGTATCCGAAAGGATAGACACGGCGCTCTCGATTCGCTCGACGGAGATGTTGCCGCAGTCGTTGAACATATTCTTGACAGCGAACTCTCTGTTTCGCGGATAGTCGAAATCTGCGACCACGTCGGAGACTGACAGACCCGACGAACGCGCCAGCTTTGCGCGGTATATATCGGACATTGAAAAGCTGATTATGCTTAGTATCTCAAACGGCTCGTAGTTCTGCTCAGAAAGCTCAGCGAGCCTGCCGAAAACGAGAGTCGCTCTTGACCTGAGAACGTTGAGCGCCAGCGAATAGCCGTCAGACTCAACGTGCCTGATGCACAAAAGGTCGATATGCTCTCTTGTGACCTCGCCCTGCTGGACGTAGTCGGAGAGCTTTTTTATCTCCTGCTTGACAAAGCCTGTGTTGCAAAGGCAAAGGTCGGCAAGGTATTCGGCGTTATTCTTTGAGATAGAACAGCCCAGCTTGTTAAGCTCGCTGGCGATTGCCCTGCCCATCTCGGCAGGCGTTTTGAGGGCAAAGTCGCAGATAACGCCGTTTTTATCGCAGAACTCACAGAAGCGCTTGTTCTTGTCGGTGAGATTTTTCTTGTTTTTATAAAGGTCGGCGGCGGTTGCATAGATGATGACCGTTGTGCCCTCTTCAAGACCCTTGAGGATCTTGCGCAGGGCGTCACCGTCGTCCTTGTTGACGCTGTCCATATTCAGATCGTTGATAGTTATAACGACCCTTTCGGCAAACATCGGCAGAGCCTGACTTGCATCGGCAAGCGCAGGGATATCCAGCTTTTTGCCGTCGAATTTGTGCAGGTTCATTGCCTGCGCCTCAGCGGGACACAGCTTGTTTATGAGCTTGCGGGTATAGTTTTCAAGCGTTGTTACGTCGTGCCCATAGAAATAATAGAGCGTGCTGATTTTGCCGTCTCTTATATCCTTACCAAGCGTAGTTGGTGAGACCGAGCTCATAATCAAGCCTCCTTACTGTTTTATCGTCTGTGGAAAAGCGCACAGACACGCCGTTTGTATCGTATCGCTCGACACCCGCGCTGAAATAATCGGGGAAAAGCGAATATGTTTCGTTGTTATATTCCACCTCAAAGCCGTTTTCAAGCCTTGTGATGCGGATATCATCAAGCAGCACAGAGCCGCCCTTGTAAATCTCATAGACATTTTCCATATCCATCGGGTCTTCTGTTCCCGTGATATAGACATCTGCCTGCGGGTAAATCTTGTCCTTGTACCTGCCAATCGTGTAGTAAGGCTCTTTGTTGACGACGACAGCCATTGTCTCTCTGACGCCGCAGGCTTGCAGGACACGCATCTGCGCACCTGTGTAGTTTGCGCCGTTGGAAAGGTCAAACAGCACTGCCCTGTCGGCATTGACGACCACCGCTGCGCAGTTGTTCTTATTCGCAAAGATGTAGAACTGCAACTTTCCCGAAGAAAGCAGAGTTGCGACGTTTGAGCAGAGCATGCAGGCAAGCATTCCTGCCGCAGTCACTGACGCGGTCACAACGGCTTTTCTGCTAACGCAGGCGATGATGACTACCGCGGCGCAGACAGCCAAAACTATCAGCACCAGCAGGATATCTGAGCCTGTGACGAACAGCAGCGCAGGTCGTGAAATGACCTTGACGGCTGCCAGCACAAAGCTGACCAGTTTTGATGCAAGCCACAAAAGCGGTTTTGCGAGAAAGAGCGTTCCGCCTGTGAGCGCAACGACGAAGCAAAGCACAAGTGCTGCGGTGCAAATTGGAATGAGAAGTGTGTTCGTCAGCGGCGCGAGCAGCGAAAATCCGCTGAAGTGGATAAGGCAAAGCGGTGCGATGAACACCGACTCGACACACGAAAAGACAAAGCCTTTCACGAGAATTTTTGGTGCGCGTCTGAAGCCGAGCTTTGCATAGACCAAGGGTGCCACAGCGCCTGCGGCAAACGCCGAGGCAAAGCTGAGCTGAAATCCTTGCGCAAAGACGATATACGGGTTTGAGATGCACAGGATAATGCCTGCGATGCCGAGAGAATTTGCGCAGTCGGCACTGTTGTTTATCGCTTTCGCGGTGAACACAATTGTCATCAGAATCGCGCTTCGCACGACAGACACGCTCATTCCCGCAAAGATTACGAACGCCCAGCAGACAGGTATCATCACGATTGCGCAGACACGTTTTCTGCGAAGCAGACGCTCGAGCACAAAGCTGATAACGCTTGCGAGAATGACAAGGTGCGTGCCCGAGACGGCAAAGATGTGACCTATGCCGCTGCGGTAGAGCATACTCTTTTGCGCTGGTTCCATTTCGCTTTTGTCGCCGCACAGCATTGCGCCGAGAAATCCGCCCTCGTCATAGCCGCTGTTCTGTGTGACAGTGGCAAATATCCTATCGCTGTATTCTCTTATTGCTTTGAAAAAGCCGCCGGAATTTGTCCCGAGGTGAGTGACGGAAGCCTTGCCGTCGCCTTTGAGGAACACACCCCGGCTGAAATAGTATTTCTGCGACTGGAAGTTGTAGTTATCCTTGATTTTAACGACCTTGCCCGTTACGCGAACGTTGTCGTAATACTCGTAGTCGTCATCGTCGATAAGGAAAGAAACTGTCGTGGCGTGTCCGCCGAGGTCACCCTTAACGGTGATGTAGCCCTGCGCGTGACCTATGTAATCGTACTTTTCCACAGTGCCCTCAATTGTGACGGTCTCGCCGTCGAATGAAAGGATATCGTCATAGACAAAGTGGGAATAGGCTGCGCTGTAAACCGTTCCGATAACGAACGCACAACCGCAGACGATAAAGTAATTGCGCACAGGTTTGAGCGTGAGTGCACCAACGGTACAGAGGGCTGCTGCGCACAGCGCAAACACCCACCAGAGACTGATGCTGAAACAGGCAGCAAGGAACAGACCTGCCATAAATGACAGACCGCACCAGAAGCCCTTTCTTGTCACAGCTATCACCTCACGCAAACATCAAGTGCTTACAGATAAAGGCGGATAAGAATATCCGCCCGTGATATCAGCCTGCAGGCCACTCAAAAGGTCTGCCAGCGAGAAGATGAAAATGAATGTGGAAGACGCTCTGTCCTGCGCTCTCGCCGCAGTTGGACACAACTCTGAAACCGTCTTTGAGGTCAAGCTCTTTTGCAAGCTTTGCGATGACCTCATAGATATGAGCGATAACTGCGCTGTTGTCGGCAGTTACCTCGTCGAGCTTGGAGATGTGCTGTTTGGGGATGCACAGATAGTGGATAGGTGCTGTTGGAGCAATATCCTCAAACACATAAACTGTATCGTCCTCATATATTTTCTTTGACGGGATCTCGCCCGCAACTATTTTACAGAACAAACAATCAGACATAATTATCCTCCTCGTCTATAATCGGTTTTATTTTACGAACTCGGCAACTATTTCGTTGACCTTTGCGAGTGCCTCGTCAATCTTGAATCTGTCGCCTACGCCAGCCATTGCGGTATCAGGTCTTCCGCCGCCCTTACCGCCTGTGAGTGCAGCTACCTTGCCCACAATTTTGCCTGCGTGAGCGCCCTTAGCAACGGCATTCTTACCTGCTGCACAGACAAGGTTTGCCTTGTCCTCGTAAACGCCTGCGATAACAACGACAACGTCGTCAAACTGTGACTTGATGTCCTCAGCCATCTTCTTGAGCGCATCAGGTTTGATGTTTGAAAGCAGTGCGCTTGCGACCTTTGCGCCGTTAACCTCAACGGTGCCGTCGATGATGGTCTTTGACCTGATGTTGTTGATAGCCGACTGCAGCTCGTCACGCTCTTTTTCAAGGCTCTTTATCTCCTGCATTACTGCGGAGCATCTGTTTACCAGCTCGAACGGATTTGCAGTTTTGAGAATTGCAGCAGCTTTCTTTATTTCCTCTGAATGCTCGGAAACGAGTTTGAGCACGCCTCTGCCCGTAACGCCCTCGATTCTTCTTACGCCGCTTGCGACAGAAGCCTCGGAGATTATCTTGAACAGACCGATACGTGATGTATTGTCAACGTGAGTACCGCCGCAGAACTCTCTTGAAGCGATCTCGTCATCATCGCCCATTGTAACGACTCTTACTGTCTCGCCGTACTTTTCGCCAAACAGAGCCATTGCGCCCAGCTTTTCAGCTTCCTTGATAGGCATCTCTTTCATCTCCACATCGAGCCCTCTGAGGATATTCTTGTTGACGATAGACTCGACTCTGAGCTTTTCCTCCTCTGTCATTGCAGAGAAATGTGAGAAGTCAAATCTTACTCTATCAGCGTCAACGAGCTGACCTGCCTGGTGAACGTGGTCGCCGAGAACCTCACGGAGTGCTGCCTGGAGAAGATGCGCAACGCTGTGGTTTCTCATAATATCGTTTCTGTTCTTCTTGTCAACGTTAAGCTCAACTTTCTGTCCGACGCTGAGTGCGCCCTCGGTAACTTTGAGCTTGTGAGCGAACTTGCCTGCAACGACCTTCTGAACGTCGAGCACCTCTGCCTTGCCGCTTGCGGTGGAGACAGTACCCTTATCGCCTACCTGTCCGCCGCTTTCAGCATAGAACGGAGTTTCAGCGCAGACCATATAGACCTCACTGCCCACGCCGGCGTTCTCGATAAGCTCGTCATCGGTTGCAAGATACTTTATCTCGCTCTCGCCGTTGAGAGTTTCATAGCCTGTGAACCTGGTGGAGAAAGTCTTGTCCATCTGATGGAAAACTGTTTCGTCAGCGCCCATATACTTTGAGCCGCCGCGTGCTGTTCTTGCAGTCTCTCTCTGCTTTTCCATACAAGCGTTGTAACCGTCCTCGTCAACGCCCATTCCCTTTTCTTCGAGTATCTCTCTTGTGAGGTCTATCGGGAAGCCGTATGTATCGGAGAGCTTGAAGCAGCTTTCGCCGTCAAGAACAGTCTTGTTGTTTGTTTTCATATCCTCGATGTAATCGTCAAGGATCTTCATACCGCGGTCGATGGTTGCGTTGAAGTTCTTCTCCTCGGTGGTGAGGACTTTAACGATGTAATCGTACTTTTCTTCAAGCTCGTTGTACTCGCACTTGTTGCAGTCAACAACGGTCTTTACGATGTCCTTGAGGAACATTCCATTGATGCCGAGCAGCTTGCCGTGACGGACTGCACGTCTGAGCAGTCTTCTCATAACGTAGCCTCTGCTCTCGTTTGATGGCAGGACGCCGTCTGATGCAAGGAAGGTCACCGAACGGATATGGTCGGTGATAACTCTGATAGAAACGTCTTTCTTGTACTCCTTGCCGTACTCGCAGCCAGCTATTTCGCAGACCTTATCTCTGATAGCCTTTACGGTGTCGACATCAAAGATAGAGTCAACGCCCTGCATCAGAGCAGCAAGTCTTTCAAGACCCATACCTGTGTCGATGTTCTTCTGTTTGAGCGGTGTATATGTGCCGTCCTCGTGTCTTTCAAACTGTGTGAAAACGAGGTTCCAGAATTCCATATATCTGTCGCAGTCGCAGCCTACTGTGCAGTCAGGCTTGCCGCAGCCGTACTGCTCGCCGCGGTCAAAGTAAATCTCCGAGCAAGGACCGCATGGACCGTCTGTTCCAGCCTCCCAGAAGTTGTCCTCCTTGCCCATGCGGAAGATGTGATCCATAGGCACTCCGACCTTTTCGTTCCAGATCTTCTCTGCCTCGTCGTCGTCCTCGTATACGGAAATGTAAAGTCTCTCCTTTGGCAGCTTGAGCACCTCGGTCACATACTCCCACGCCCATGCGATAGCCTCGTCCTTGAAATAATCACCGAACGAGAAGTTGCCGAGCATCTCAAAATATGTACCGTGTCTTGCTGTTTTGCCGACGTTTTCGATATCACCTGTTCTGATGCACTTCTGGCAGGTGGTCATCCTCGTTCTCGGCGGTACCTCCTGACCTGTGAAATACGGTTTCAGCGGTGCCATACCTGCAACGATGAGCAGCAGGCTGTTGTCGTTCTGCGGTACGAGCGGATAGCTCTTGTGACGCAGACAATTCTTGCTCTCAAAGAACTTGAGGTATGATTCTCTCAGATCGTTCAGACTTGTCCATTCCATTTTAGTTTCCTCCGTTTGTATTTAAAAGTTTGATATAATTATCGGTTATTTCAGACCTGAGCGGTTTGCGCGTGCTCCTTACGAACTGCTCGTCGGCAGCACCGAATTCAAGGAAATTTTTCCTTGCGCGCATTATGCAGATACCGCCGTTTGCGTCGCTTGGCGCGTAGTCGTCATATTCGCCGTCGTCCTGCCAGTAGCACACCTGACAGATGTCGTTTTCTCCCCTGCTTGCCAGCGTTCTGCATCCGCAGACGGGACAGATGTATTTGAGCATAATCAAAACCCCATATCTTTTTCCAGCGCTTTTCGGGCATTAAAAACTGCTCCGCCCCAAAAACTTGGGACGAAGCAGTTGCTCCGTGTTACCACCCAAATTGCCTTTTCGCAGAGAAAAGACCACTCGAAGCCTTTAACGCAGGCATACGGCACTGTTTTCACAGCGCAGCTCAGGTAAGCCACCGGACTCGGCACAAAGACTTTCACCAGACGTCTTCTCTCTGTGGTGTCGGGCTATCGGATAATTCCATCAGCGCTTTAGTTTATTATCTCAACTATTATAATACATTTTAAAGCAAATGTCAAGCTTTTGCGCGGGGCTTGCAATATAGCCCGAGAGGTGCTATAATCAAGGGAGATAGACTGATTTTCTGACGAAAGGCGACGGTTATGTATATTTGTCCTGTTTGTAAAAAAAGACTTAAAAAGCTGGATAACGTGCTGCACTGCCAGAACGGGCACAGCTTTGACATAGCAAGAAAGGGTTACGTGAACCTGCTGACCACCAACAAGCGCAACCCCAAAAACAGTGGTGACAACGCTGAAATGGTAAAGGCGAGAACGAACTTTCTCGACAAGGGCTACTATCTGCCGCTGGCAGAGCGCATAGCGCAGACTGCGCAGCGTGAGCTTGGCACGGCAAAGCAGCCAATGATAATTGACAGCGGCTGCGGCGAGGGCTTTTACACCTGCGTTTACGCGCGGCACCTGCCCGAAGCTCGCCTGTTCGGCATTGACATTTCAAAGGCTGCGGTCTCGCACTGCATGACCCGTGTACACGTTGCAGGGATAGGCAACTGCGAATTTGCTGTGGCATCGTCATTTGAACTGCCGTTTCTGAAAGAGAGCGCAGACATGGTGATAAGCACGTTCGCGCCTGTGGCAAACGACGAATACGCGAGGGTGCTCAAAAAGGGCGGAAAGCTGATAGTGATTTCGCCGTCGCCGAGACACCTGTTTGAACTCAAAGCGGTGGCTTATGACCAGCCATACGAAAACAAGCCCAACGTTTACGGACTGAACAAGTTTGAGCTGACGGGCGAGGAGACTTTTGAATACACGCAGAACATCGCCTCGACGCAGGACATACTTGACCTGTTCTCGATGACGCCGTATCTTTACAAGACGTCCGCCGAGGGCATTGAAAGGCTCAAAGCGCTTGATTCGCTGACCGTGACCTGCGGTTTTTCGATTCAGGTTTTCACAAAGAAACAGTTCTGACAAGCACCGCCTGTAAGACAGCTTACGGGCGGCTTTTTGCTGCCCTTTTGCGCAGGTGCGCAAAGATGGGATAGGACTTTTCGTGAAAGATTTTAAGGCGCAGCCATTCGTCGAAGATGACTGCGACAAACGAAATTACAAACCATACAAAGCTGTACAGCAGGCAGATCTGCCCGTCGTAATTCAGCGGGATAGCGGCATAGCTCCAGATGTGCAGGCGCAGAGTGCGGTTGAGTATCTCGCCCGTGAGGAACTCTATCGCGGTGATAAAGGCGGTGGAGATAAGCATTGCTGAAAACAGGTTCAGACCGTTTCTGCGCTCGTCGCCGAGCAGGTGAACCACCAGCATACATACTCCGCCGAGAACGCCCATTGAGAGATATGTGAATCCCCTGCTGACGACCTCGACAGCGCCGTAAGCAAGACCGCCCGCGGCAAAGACGGTCAGCAGTTTAAAGAATTTACGCAAAAGCATCACTTCCGTTTTTTATCTTGTTATTAAGATGTGCAGCTTTGCGCTGTTTAGTCGCAAGGAAACAAAAAAGCTGCCGTTTTTTTGCGGCAGCTGTGATATTACATTCTTCCTCTGTACTGTGTCTGATAGCCGTGATTCTCGGGCGGTCTGAGGTCATTGGGATACATCGTGTCTGCGTAGATGTCGGTCTGAAGCTGTTTTACCAGCGAAAAGACTTCCTGATACTCTGCTATGTCGCAGATTGAAATGCCTCTTGACATAGTATTTCGCGATGACGAGTTCTGCACGGTGACAAAGTTCGCTGATGTGCTGAGCACTACGTCACCCACGCCGAAAAACTGGTCGAATATTCCTCTGTGGATATTGACATTTGAAAGCTCTGCGAACGGCTTCATCTGGCAGTTATAGGTGAAAGTGCCGCCTGAGATGTAGATGCCCTTATCGGTGACGATATACTCGGTGTTTCTGTGTCTTCTGAACGAAAGCAGAACGCCTGCGAGATACAGCCACACGGGCATAAGGTGAAATGCGAAAAACACGAACATAAAGCTGCCCATAATGCCGTTTGAGCCTGCCGCGTCAGCCGTTTTGTTTGCACCGACAAAAAACGTGATGTCAAAAATCGCCCATATCAACGCAAACGGGAGCAAGGGATTGAAGATGCTCTCAAAGATAAAACATTTTTTCTGCGGCTTACCGCGCCATAAAACCTGTTCTCCCGGGCTTATCATTGCCTCTAAATCTGTTCTTGTTGCCATAGCTGTTCTCCTTTTTGTCTCTGATTTATTGTACCACGAGCACGTCTGTAACAGTCCACTGACCGCCTATGCGTTCAAGATATATCCTGCTCGTTTTGCGTGTCTTGAAGGTGTCTTTGCAATACTGCTCCGCTTTTTCGATGTCCTTGGGGATTATAGAATACTCAAAGGCGATTATTGCCTTATCGCCCTTTTGCACGACGAGGAACGAGCCGAGACTGCACCAGCTGTCAAGCGGCTTGGTAACGTTGTAATTCGGGTCTATCTTTTTGAAAAACTTTTCGCTTATCTCGATATAAGAGCCGCAGTCTTCTACGGTCTTGCCATCAATGTGAGCGTTGACCAGCGCAAGAGCATTTTCACGCAGTTTTGAATCGGCAGGCTTTTTATCCTGGTCTATCTGCTTGACGCTGAAGAATTTGAGGTCTGTGCCGTAGGATATGTTATGCTCCTGCCAGTATTCGTCATACTTTGAAAGACCGAATATCAGAGCCTTGTTTATAAGGAAAGTCAGGAATCCGACCACTATCATTGTAAAGATAAGCGGTATCGGGTCGATATGGAATCTTTTTTTCAAGCATCTTGCTCCTTTCCTTAAAACGCTACCAACATATTATAGCACTATTGGGCAAAAACGTCAATATGTCAGGCAAATATCACAAAGCTGTCACCGTTTAGTTAAATGCTTGCACAAGTTAAATGAATTTTTTCTTTATTTTGTCGATATTTGACGCAAAATGCATAAGTCTCGTTGACATTTGCAAACAAACTGTGATATAATGTTTTCGGTATAATGTATAAAACCTTTGAGAAAGGGTGAAACAAATGAGCGTACGCAAGAATATATGCTTTATTACTGCAAGACCTGAAAAGTCCCACGGCAGACGTGTGCTTGACGGTATATTCACGCAGTGCGAAAAATATGGCTACAACGTCAGCGTTATCTGCTCGCTGACACATTTGCAGAACTTTGCAAAGACCTTCAATGTCGGTGAACAGAACATCTACAATCTTATAGATTACAGCAATTTCGATGCTGTTATCCTTGACACTATCGCGCTGACCGAGGATTACACGGGCAACACGATAAGAAAGATAAGCGACCGCATTGAGAAAGAATGCAAGGTGCCTGTTATCGCGCTTATCGTGCCTTACAGGGATTTTCACTGCGTCAGAAACTACAACGAGCCTATCCTGCGTGAGATGTGCAGGCACGTTGTTGAGGACCACGGCAAGAAGAATATCTGCATTCTGACGGGACCAAAAGGTCACACCGAGGCGGAGTCGCGTCTTTCGACTTTCCTTGATGAGCTTAGGAACCACGACATAACCGTTTCAAACGAGCATATCATTTACGGCGATTTCTGGTACACAAGCGGTATCGAGCTTGCCGAAGACCTGCTTGAAGGCAATATCTCGATGCCCGAGGCTGTTATCTGCGCAAGTGACCACATGGCGCTCGGTCTTATCGAAAAGCTCACGACCAATGGCATTAAAATTCCCGAAGACCTTATTGTTATCGGCTATGAGGGCACTTCCGAGGCGGCGCTAAGCAAGATAACGCTCACGACTTATGAATCCAACGAAAAGCAGTCTGCCGCAGAGGCAGTTGACTATATCCGCTCGAAAATAGAGCCTGATGCGCCGATAATCCCGTTTGAAAACGACATACGCAACAATCTGCATCTTGGTATGTCCTGCGGCTGTCAGCCTGATGTTGACAGGAACTCAAACGTGTTCAAGGACGCTTTGTATCTGACTATCAGAAATTACAGCTCGTCTGATTTCACGGAGAACGTGGATATCGGTCAGCTTATGGAAAGCTATGTGTTTGAGAAGCTGACAAGCTCGGGAACACCGCAGAGCTGTATCGACAACATTTATGAAAACACTAATCTTATCGAGCCGTTCACGAATTTCTATCTGTGTCTGCTGGACAACTGGCTGGACATCGACTCGGAACTGCTCAACGGCTACCCCGAAAAGATGAGGCTGGTGCTGGCAAGCTCCAACAACGGCGAGACGAGTTTCCACAGCGCAGAGCGCAGCTACACGTTCGACACAAAGCTGATGATACCGAGAATTCACGAGGACTGCGACAAGCCGTATGCGTTTTACTTCTCTGCTGTGCATTTCAACGAAAAGACTCTCGGTTATGCGGTTCTGCAAAGAGAGCTGACAAACGAGCACAAGATAAACCTCGTTTACCGCAACTGGCTGAGATTTGTAAACAGCTCGCTTGAAATGGTGAGGGCAAAGAACAAGTATATGCTTATCTCTGTCAAGGACGAGATGACCGGGCTTTACAACCGCCGCGGAATGTACGAGGAGCTTGACAAGATGCTGGCTCACTCAAAGAGCACAGACAGACTGTTCGTTGCGGTCATTGATATGGACAGGCTCAAATACATAAACGACACCTACGGTCACGCAGAGGGCGATTTCAGCATAAAGACGGTGGGCAGAGCTGCCGAGGCTATCACAATGTCCAGCGAGAAATGCGTTAGAGCGGGCGGTGACGAGTTCTTTATCATCGGCGTCGGTGACTATGACGAGTCAGATGTCAACAAGCGCACCGACAAGTTCAACAAGGTGATGAAAGAATACTCTGACAATTCGGGCAAGCCGTATATAATCTCTGCAAGCATTGGCTGTGCAGTCGGCGGACAGGACGCATTCGATGAGACGCTTTCGGCCGCGGACAAGACGATGTATGCGCACAAAATGAACAAGAAAAAACACGGATAAACAGAAAAACCGTTTCGGACAAAACGCCCGAGACGGTTTTCTTTATGAAAGGGATAGTAAAAATCATTTTTCCAGACGGTCGACGCCTCTGAGGTAGACCTTTGTGCTGATATAATACGACAGCGCATACAGCGGAATGGCACAAAGCAGGAGTTTGCCGACAAAGCCGCCGTTGATAAGATGCTTTAAGTCAAGCTCGGAGAACCATCTGAGCAGGTTGCCAATAAAGTCGTCCATGCTGCCGAGCCACGAAAGGTCTGCAAACATAAAATACACTGCGGCGAAGAATATAAGCACAAATACGAGCAAGGCTTTAACTGCGGCGCCGACCTTTGAGCCGAATGCGTAAATAAACGGCATCTCTATCGAGCGCATAAGCAGCACGATAAGTGCGAACACGAGCATCATACCTGTTGCGTCGGGCATATCGATATCAGTGACTTTTCTCATGACAATGTTGATAACAGAGGTCACACCGAGCGTGAAAAGTATCGCTGCGAGGATTATTATATATATCGCACCGACCTGCTTTCTGATACCGCTCGGGACAGAGGTGGCATAGTAACCCCACTTTTTGCGCTCGTCGGTCTGAATGAACATAGATGCCATCATTCCGACGACAAGAAAACAGGTGCCGTTGATGAGGAAATAGACAGCATAGAACGCTGTGCCCTCAAGTCCGCCGTCTTTATCGCCGAAAGCCGTGAGCATCGGGAAAGCGCTGAAAAAAATGACAAGACCGAACATTATGCACAGCCACTGTTTGTTCACTTTGATTTCTTTATAGATAAATCCGAGCATCAGTTGTCATCTCCTTCCGCAGTGGCTCTGAGCTTGCCGAAAAAGGATTTGTACGGCTTTTCTTCTTTTTCTTTTGGCGGCTTACCTGCATCCGCAGGTCTTGCGCAGGCTCTGACGCTTGCAAAGAAAAGAACAGCTATCAAAACCACACATACGACAGGGAGTATCCACGCATAGTTTTTCAGGAAACTGACAAATGACTTGGCTGTATCTTTGAGAAATTGTTCATTTTCCGCAGGATCTCCCTTTGGTGCTTTCAAAAGCATTGCGAACGCAAGAGCATTGCATACTCCAAAATAAATTGAAAAACAAACTGCCGTATAAACAAGCTTTGACTTTTTGGGATCTCTGAAGCGGTATTGGCAGAACAGGTTGAATGAATTTATCAGATATATAAACAGACCGAATGAGAGAAATGTGAAGAAGAACCAAGGCTCGAACTGCATATCAAATATAGCGCAGACGATAAGCGAAACGAGCGTATGCACAGCAATTGAAGAGCCGAGCGTTATCGAATTTGAAAGGTAGACCGAGCCGACTATCTGCTTTTCGGTAAACGGGATAGTCCGCCTGTAAATATCCCAATGGGTAGTTTTGTCCGATTCGGCATTGTTTACGACAAAGCCTGCAACAGCCATGAGCAGTCCGAACACAGCAAGATAGAACGTGACATTTTCAACGTGTTTTACAGCCTCGTCATCGAGCAGACCTATATTTCCGTGAGCAGCAGAGAGCTTGACGAGTATGCACATCACAAGCAGCGAGAAATAGCTCGCTGCGGCAATATAAAAGCGTTTGCGTGATATGTAGAGCTCTTTGAAGATAAGTCCTTTCATATCAGCACCACTCCTTCTTTTCACGGTTGACGTAGAAAAGCATTATCTCTTCGAGCGTGGTCGGGTCGATTACTATGCCGGAATATTTGCGTGCAACAGCTTGTCTGTCGCTGACCATTGCCTCGACACCGAAATCACTTACCCTTGCGGAAACGATATCCCCTTTTTCGATATTCTGATAATCAGCCTTTGAGCACTTGATGACGCCGTGGCTTTCAAGGATATCGTCCTTGTAGCCTGTGATAAGCAGCTTGCCCTTGTCGATAAAGGTCACGCTGTCGGCTATCTTTTCAAGGTCGCTGGTAATATGAGATGACATCAGGATAGAATGTTCCTCGTCCTGCAAAAACTCCAGGAAAATATCGAGTATCTCATTGCGGACAACGGGGTCAAGACCTGTGGTCGCCTCGTCCATTATAAGCAGCTTCGCGTTGTGCGAAAGCGCTGCGGCGATCTGCAGTTTCATTTTCATTCCCTTTGAAAACTGCCCGAATTTCTTTTTGACAGGCAGCTGAAAGCGTTCGAGATACCTGAAAAAAGTCTCGCTGCTCCACTGCTTGAAGATATGGCGCAGCATCTTATCAAGTGCCTTTGCGTTAAGCTGCTCATGAAATGGCAGTTCGTCAAAGACGGCTGCGATATCCTGCTTAATCTGCACATCGGCTGTGCGGGTGTCCTGTCCGAAAACTCTTATCTCGCCGCTGTCGGCTTTGATGATATTGAGTATAGTGTTTATCGTGGTGGACTTGCCTGCTCCGTTTTGCCCGATAAAACCCATAATGCTGCCCTTGGGCACATTAAAGCTGATGTTGTCAAGGGTAAAACCGTCATAATGCTTGGTCAGATTTTTTATCTCTATTGCATTTTCATAGTCTGACATCACTGTCATCACCTTTCTTTAGTTCTGCGGTCATTCGCCGTGATAGATAATGTCGAGCATATCGTGAAGCTCCTGCACGGACGCGCCAGCTTTGCGCGCCTTGTCGCAAGCCTGCGTAAGCAGCTCCTCCGTCTGACGCAGATACTCCTCCCGCAAAAGCTCGGTGTTCTGCGCTTTGACAAAGCTGCCCTTACCCGTGAATGACTCGATAAAGCCATCACGTTCAAGCTCCTCATAGGCACGCTTGGTCGTGATGACGCTTATTCTGATAGACTGAGCCAGCGCACGCATCGACGGAAGGGCGTCCCCTTCCTTGAGCTCGCCGTTCATGATCTGCTCTTTGATCTGGGAAACTATCTGTTCATAGATAGGCACACCCGACGAATTTGAAATGATTATGTTCATGTGATCACCAACATTGTATATACTTGATATATACATTATATATTTTATATACACAATTGTCAAGAGGTATATACACAAAAATCTGCACAATTCAATAAGTGTATTTTTTAGCACAACGCACAAAACCGACACCTGCAGGACTGCAAATGTCGGTTTTAGTTTTGGTATTAGGTTATTGTTCCTGCTGCTGTCTGCGCTCTTTTCGCTTGTTTCTGACAAACAGATAACCGAGCGATACGAGCAGTGCAAACGGCGGTATCATCGAATTCAGCGTTATACCTGTCGGTATCTCGACTGTTCTGTCGTTGACGAACAGATACTTGGTATCCGCTGTGAGCGTGCCAGTCTGGACATCTGCACCTGTCAGCGTTGACTTGTCCGCGTCAGACGCCTTAGCCTCGGTGTAAGTTCCCGAAGTCACCGTGTAATTCTCTGAGAATTCCCTGATAGTGTATTTTGTGTTCTGCGGGATGCTCAGGAATTTTACGGATTTTCCGTGCGGCAGGCTGACATTTACCTTTCCGCCTTCAAGCGTATAGGTTCTGTTACGGTAGTAGGTCGGGTCGTTTTCGTCTGTGAACTCCATTGTCAGACCTGTTCCCGTAAGTGCTTCGCCGTTGTATTCAAACGAGATTTCAAACTTGAATTCGTCTGTTTTACTACCCATATTACCTGTAACGAGCTTGCTGACTGTAAGCTCATATGTCGGGTCTTTCTGGTTTTTCAGCTCAAACGACAAGTTGTTTCCTGTGCCTGTGGCAACGAAACAGCTGCCCGAGCTTATGGTCGTCTGATCTGATTCGCTGTTGCTGTTGTGATAGCCAAGAGGCACCATTTCAGTCACAAAGTAAACGTACTCATACGACTTTTCAACGCCCTTATACCACGCTGTTGCGCTCTTTGGCAGGTCTTCAAACTCATATGTCCAGTTCTCGTTTGCTTTCAGGCTGTAGCTTGTGTAGCCTGTGTCCATATCGAAGAAGATGTCCTCGCCGTTCTCGGTAGTTTTAAGCGCTCTGCCGAGATAAACCTTGAGGAACGACGGGTAGTTGCCTTCTGAGCTTACTGCCTTTCCGTCGGGACCAATTGACCAGGTAACCAGCTCGCCCGCTTCGTTGTACCAGCTCTTGCTGACGGTGACGCTGACAGTTTCGGGCTTGTTGATGGTCTTGATATTCGTGAACGCAACTTCCGTGTCATCAGTAAGCGTGCTGCTGCCTGTTGAATAGATTCCCGTCACTTCTGCGCCGCTGCCGATAGTGTAGCTTACCTCGTATTTTTCCTCATCGGTGTCGGTAAAAGAAGAACTGTTCTCTGTAACATTGTATGTCGAACCCTGCGGGATATCTTTGATAACTGCTGTCTGTCCGGGTTTGAGAGTAATGCTTGCGGAAGTGGTGAGTCCTGTGCTGCTGCCGACAATCTTATCGGGCTGCTCTGTGCCGTTGATAAAGACAGAATACTGCTCGCCTTTTACGAGGTTCTGCAGTTCAACTGTGAACGTGAACGACTGCGCTTTCCAGTCTTCGAGGTCGTTGTCTTGTTCATCGGTGACCTCTGTCTTGACGCCGTCTACTATCCTGTACAGTTTTGCAGTTTTTGATATCGACAGATCCTTGGTCAGAATGCTGTTTTCTATCTCGGCTTTGACCTCGTGATCTGCAACGATAGTACCTGCCTGTGCAGCTGTGGTCTGTTTCTGATAGCCCTGGGGCATCGGGTGAGTTGTCTCGTTGACCTCCTCGACTGTATACTTGCTGCCCTCGGGAATACCCATTATCTTCACGACATCTTCCTGCGCAGCATTGGCTCTGACTTTGAAATACGCAACTCCATTTGCATCAAACGGTGCTGTTGTATACGGTGTCGTGTTGTCGGACTTTTTCATCGTGACCTTGAACCAGAACTCATCCTGCGAATACTTTTCGCTGGTCGTGCCTGTGAGTGTCTTGCTGAGCACGAGCGTTCCGACAGGTGTTGTTGAGTTCGTGATTATAGGTTCATCTGCTCTGCCCTTTGTGATTATCGGGTTACTGCTGTCGGCAGTTGACTTATAGTCCTTGATAGTATCTTCCCAGCAGAAGAATTTGTCGTCGCCGTCGTGAACGGTAAGCTCGCAATACCACTGAGAATTGCCGCCGCGGGTGACCTGTGTCCACTTTGCAGTGACTGGTTTGTCATAGACGTATTTCTGCGAAGAATTGTAGAACTTATCGTCTTGCTTGATTATCGTGGTGACTGTGAGATAAATCTTTTCCTCGACAGTATAGGTCGTATCATCGAGCTTTGTGCCTTCTGAACCTGTGACATATTCAAAGCTGAAAGTCGTTTTGCCGACATCGTCATCGGTGGCGCTATCATTTTCTTTGAGCTGCTCCGAGCCGCTTGGGGTAAAGTCAGAGTAGCCTGGCGGTGAGAACCAATAAATGTGAGATGAAATGCTCTGTATTCCAATGTCTGATGTAAAGACAGACCTGTTAACCAGCGGATCAGCAACTGCAGCGAACAAAGGCTTATCGACAAAGCTGCTCAATGGCAGAGCATTAGTATTGCTCGACATAGAGTTATCCTCAGGATATGGCTCACCATAAAGCGCTGGATAAGCAACGTTCTTATAATAGTCAGAGTTAGCATCGTTGAAGTAGCCAGTTACAGCTCTTTCGCCAGCAGTTTCAGGATCAACTATCGCGCTGTGACCACCGTTTGCTGTAACAAGCTGTCCCTGCTTTTGAACATCAAGATGATTAGCGTCACCTTTTGTATAGTATACTGCGCCTTCTATTGCTGTTTTTTCGCTTATCTTGTTGCTAATAGGATCATACCATATCGCATTTACATTCTTGTACATCTTGCCATAAAGATTTACTCTGAAATATTCAAATGTATCCTTACTTGTAGTTACGCCGTCTTTGCAGATCCATTTTCCTTTTGCATAGACAGCAACGCCTGCACTGGTTCTTGGGGAGTCTCCTGTATTTCTGCTACAATAAAAGAATGCAAACGATATATCGCTGAGTTTAGTGCTCGTTTCAAAATTGCTCAGGTCGATGACCTTCATAGCTTTGCAGTTATAGAACCAACTGTTGATAGTTGTAAGATTTGAGCAATTTCCAAATCCTCTCAGGTCGAGTTTTTCGAGCAACTGACATTCTTTGAACATTCCTTCAACCGTTGTCAGTTTGTCCTGTGCAACAAACCTTGTGCTGTCAACGGTGATAGTTTTAAGAGCCGAATCACCATTGAACATATAGCTCATATCTGTAACATTTGCAGTGTCAAATGTGCTGATGTCGAGCGTTTGCAGTTTGGTGCAGCCGCTGAACATATTGCTCATATTTGTCGTTTTTGATGTATCGAATGGTGTATGCTCTGTTCCGAAAGCAAGATTGGTAAAATTACTGCTGGTGCAATCTTTGAACATACCCGAGCAGTCTCTCGGGAAGTAGATAATATTAGCGTCGCTCCACCAATGGATTTTGTTGTCCGAGCTGTCCCACCAAGCGTAGAACTTGCCTGTTTCGCCATCGTCATTGTCTGTCCAGCCGTCAAAACTTGCATTATCAGGGCAGGTGTTTTCACGGACAAAGCCTGTGACTTTGGTATTGTTTGCTTGAATGAGCGTTTTGAGGTTATTGCCAATCGTTACCTTGACAGCAGAGACCTGCGGCTCCTCGGTGCTGAGGTGGAACACAGGGAATTTATCTGCCGCGATCGTTCCGCCTATCCAGGACTTGATAACTGTCTTGCTGTCCTCATAGACCTGATCGTTGAGCAGGCGATAATACTGGGCGTCGGTTTTGGTTGTCGTGACAAACTCGCCGTCTTCGAGCTTGATATACTGCATCTTGGTTTCGGGAGAGAATGTGATGACATAGCCTGTTGAGTTCTTTTCAACAGTTACGGTGTACTCATCAACGCTGCTGGTATATCCGCTCGGTGCGGTCTCTTTGAGGGTATATGCGCCCTCGGGAAGATTCTTGAACAGGTACTCGCCCGCTACTGAAGAATTCGAGCCGTCGATTATCTGTACCCACTTGCCGTCCTGATCCTGCCAGCGAACTATCTCAGCTATCTCAGCGGCAGTTTTGCCGTTGTTCTGCGCGGTAAGCTTATCGACTGCATTTGAAATTTTTCCGTTGAGCGCATCACTTGCGGTCAGGGTGAACTTTGCATTATCGAGCATCTTGTTTGAGATGGAATCTACCTTCTGGACTTTCATTTCAGCAAAAGGCTCGTTGTATATCTTCTGCTCGCTTAATGTGCTTACTACATTTTCGCCTGTGATAGTGAATATAGCTTCGTGATCGCCTGAACCTGTAACGGTATAGGTGTTGTTGACTGGAGGAACATAACCGTCAGGTGTTATCTCCTCTTTGAGTGTATATGTTCCCTTTTCTATATCGCCGAAGCTTACCTTGCCTGTCGAATCACTGGTTGCGGTCAGGTCGTAGCTGGTGTTGTGGTCGGAAACGCCTGTAAGTCTGAACACTGCGCCCGAAACGCCTTTTCCTGTGATAAGGTCAGCCTTTGTGAACTCAAACTCGCCGTGGCTTCTTGGCGCGTTGAGGATAGAATATTTGCCCTGATTCTCGATAACGACGCCGTCGACTGTAACGATAGTGACCACGCCCTGCGGGTCAACGGTTACAGTTCTCGGTGCGGGATCAAGCAGGTGGTCGGGGTCGCTTGAACTCTCAACAAGGGTATATGTACCTCTTTCAAGGTTCATAAACGTTACCATACCGCTGTTGTCAGAGATAAGCTGCTCGTTGTACGGCGTACCGTAATCGGAGATGCCTGACAGTCTGAACTCAACGCCTGAAACGCCCTCTCCAGACTTGGAATCGGCTTTCTTGAACGAAAGAGTTCCGACTGTGCAATACTGCACCTGGGTGTAATCATAATGGGTGTAGAAATAGTTCTCGTTGCTCGGGTCATCATACTGAACCGACCTGAACGAACGATAGATATTGTTGTATGTTGACGGCGGTGCGAGGAACTGACCGTTTTCAACGTCAAGACCCGAAGCGTCGTATTCAACATTCGCGGGTGCTCTCATTTTAACTGTGAACGAAAGGCTCTCGTCCTTGCCGAGCATAAAGTTTTCGCCTGTGTAAACTGCAAATGCAGAGACATTTGCCAGATCAATGCCCGAAAGGCTGCGCCAGTCGCTGACTACCTGCCATTTATTTGCTTCTTCTATCTGTTCGGGGGTCATGCCTTCAGTTGACGTAGAAGTACGCAGGATATATTTAAGCAGATTCTTTCTGTCACTGCTGTCGCTGTAAAGGTCGCCGTTAAGGTCAACAATGTCATCTTCACCTGTGCCGACATAAAGCAGCAGCTTGAGGTCGTTTACGCTTGCAGACGGGTTATCCTTTGCGTAATCGGCTATCTTGCTCTCAACGCCTGAAAGGTCAAAAGATTCGAGCGTACCGTGCCAGTCTCTGTCTCTGTTTATACCATAGTTGTAGTGTATTCCGCCGACTGTCCTGTAATTCTCAATGGAATCAAGGATAGCAATATCAAACGCTCTTGTGGTAGAGTCGTTCTGCATTCTGATGCTGTAGCTGTATGTCTCGTTGTTGTGGACTTTTGCAGACCTGTCGTAGATAGGGTCACTTGCGGTTGCTACCTTTTTATAGATACCAGAAGAGGTCGGGAACAGCGCAAGGATATCCTCTGTCGACTCTGCATAGATAAATCTCTTTGCAGTGCCGTTGTTGGGGTCAAGATTCTTGATATGGTCAGACATAGACACGGCATAGTTACCGCCGTTATCGGGATAGCCGCCGCCGATATCGGGATTTCCGGTCTGATAAGCAACTGTGTTGAGGGCTATCGAGCCGTAGTCCTGGATATCGTCGTGGGTATGCACGGTAACATATGTGAGTGTATAAGACTTTTCGCAAGGCGCATTGACCTTGACAACGAGCAGCTTTTTGCCCGTGTTGTTATAGTTGTCGATTCTCTCGAGAACCTCGAAAGACGACGGTGAAAGCGGCTGCGTGGACGGAGTGATATCACCATCGGCGTCAACATAAACATTCACGCTTCCCTCGATGATATCGCAATGTGCAGGCAGAAGGTCATAGAACACGCCTGACTGCTGCTTTACAGGAACTTTGCTCTTTATCTCGCCGCCGACTTCAACTCCGTCAGCAGTCTCCTTGACGGTAGTTTTCCAGGCGAGCTGATAGTTTCCGTTAAGAGTGTCGTTAACGCTCTTATAGATGTTTCCATCCTGACCCTTAAAGGAATTCTTCTCGCCCTGAGCCTGCTTGCTGATGCTTGAATTACGAACGATATCTGCAACGTAATCTGTGCCGCTTATCTGCTTGTTATAAATCGATGAGCCTGAATGGCTGACAGACCAGTTTGCAGTGTTGCTGACTGCAACCTTTTTCTCGGCAGCCTTGTCGATTATGTTATGAACAACGCCTGCAACCTTTGCGCTTGGCAGAAGTGTCACGCTCGGGCGCGAGTTCAGCCGTACATAGTAATACTTATTTGAAGTGCTGATGCGATAGCCTGTTACATTGGCATTATCAGCAAATGTTATTCTTGACGCAGCAAGTCCCTTTACAAGTGAGCTGTCAACGCTGCGCGCTTCACCCGAAGCGACGTCAAACTCGCCGACAAGCACAGGATTATCGCTGCCTGCGACGTAAGCCCAGAACTGCAGAACGTTATTATCATCAGGGTCAAAGACGTTCTTATCGCCCTCTGAGAATTTCATCTCGACAGGGTCATATTCTGTGCCCTTTATCGAATACTGATAGTCCACAAAGTCTATCCTGTAATCAGAGCTGTCAAGAGTTACAGGCTCTGACGGCGAACGAAGGTCGATAAGCCTGAGCGTCTTATCATCGAGCGCATATTCTACAGTTCTTTGACCGAGAACGTTCTTGGCAATATCTTCACCTGCAAGCTGTTTCATAGCAAGCATAGTAAGCTTATCACCGCTGATACCCTCGATTGCGACAGTATGCGAAGCTCCGCCGACCGTGACAGTAAAGGTATCTGTGTTGTTTTCGTTGAACAGGTATTCACGCGCACCGCACACGATGGTCACGCTGCCGTCCTGACCGATAGTCTTTGGAACCTGCATAGAGCTGATCTTATGGTTGAGGTCTGCAACGGTGTTTCCGTAAGCGTATGCAGATGTTTCAGTCTCATATACAAGTCCGCTTATCGCACTGCCCGAATCGAGCTTGCTCATATCGTAGCTTGAGATATTGTTCTTGTTAGAAACTCTGGTCGCGCCGTTGTTATAAAGACCGTATTTGTCTGCTGTATACTTTTCAGCCGGACCCTCCCAGCGCGGATCCTTGACATCGAACTTGAAAGATGCAGATGACGGCTTTGAAGTTGAGTTGTCTCTGCCGTCACGCGGCTCGACCTCAACACTTGCATCGTTGCTTGCTGTGTAGGTGGCGTCTTTGGGCGCATTGAGAAGATCCTCTATGCACTCGCCGTCTGTGCGGATGTCATAAGGATATCTTGTCAGGACATAATCCGTCCTCATTCCTGATGCGGAAAGGTCGGACGCCTTGCCTGCGTCAGCGTCTGAAAGCAGTTTATAGCCGCTGCCGACATTTATGGCATAGACCTCGCCCTTGACAGTATGCTGCTGCGGCTGCGTGGTCTGTGTGCCTGCATCGTAACCTGTCAGGTCGCCCGTAGTGCTGTCGGAGAGGTTAATATTATACTTCTGCGTAACATTTGAAATGTTTGACGCTATCGCCCAGATAGTATATCTGTAATGGTCGCTAAGACCTGTAAGACCTGTTTTGCTCATTGCTTCTGCGGCAGTGATAAGCGTTGCAGAAGCGCTTTTCTTTGAAGAAAGAATCTCTGCTCCCGTATCGATATATACAGGTATCTGCCTTGTATCCTCCTCATACACTTCAGGGTCAACAGAAGGCATACTGTCTTTCTTCCACGTTTTGAGTTCAAGGTGTGCAGAGAACGGATAAGATGCGGCAAGGTCCTTATACTCCCAGGTATTCTTGTTCATCTTGTATGCAACAGGCAGCTCATAAACAACGCCTGCTGAAACAGCCTTGATGTTGTAGATGACATACTCGTCGGTCTCTTCGTCATATCTGTAAACGAACTGGTGGTTTGTGGAATACACCTTTTTGCCGGCTACCATCGTATAAGGTATCTGGTCGATGCTCGGAACAGGCAGCTCTATCTCGTCGGGATAAACGCCGTTTGCGTCAGCCACAGGCTTTCCGTCGGTCTGGGTCTTGTAGCGCAGGATGTGCGCAGGTATCCTGATAGTGATGAAGCCTTCACTGGAAACAGCCTCGCTGCACTCGAGCTCATCCGCGGTCATATCCTCAGGTTTCTTGTTGCTTGTGCCCTCACCTGAAACGGAGAGCTTTATGTTATAGACAAACTTGTGTCCGTCGGCAGCCTTGTCAGCCTCCCAGACATAAGCCTTTTCCAGATCATCACCTTTATTGGAGGAATAAACTGCGTGATAATCAGCACCGTTTTTGACAGATACGTCAAAGACAGGAACTGTATGCGCATATTCCGGTTCTTCGGCAAAAGCCGTCAGAGGCAGCGCATTGCACACAAATATCGCAGCTGCACAAGCCGTGCTTAATATTCTTTTTGCAAGCTTTCTGAGCTTAAGCATAGCGCTGACTCCTTTCATTGAAATTGGACATTCGCAGGAATGATATTAAATAATGGCTTTGCCTTTTCGGATATAAAAACGGTTTCGGGGAGAATGAGCATATTACGCCTGTGGTATCCAAAGCGTTCATATGCACATCCTCCTTTGCCGTTTATTCAACTATGTAACAAAAAACTACAACTCTCGTGACAGTATCACTGTCTGCACAAGTGGAAAGGGCTACTACTCTGCCCTGCGGTTCTGACAGCCAGACCGATGCATTTTTGCGGGCAAACTCAACTGCGCCGCCTGCTGTCACGTTAAAGACAGCTTCGTTGCCTGCGGTCGCAAGCGCACTTGCAAACAGTTTGAGCTTATACTCTTTCTTTCCGTCTTTGCCGATAAACAGTGTGCCGCTGCTGTGCGCTTTAAGATAACCTTCATCGAGGAAATCATCAAGTGCGCCGAACATTTTTCCGTACTCCATATGATGACCATAGATAAGCGAATAGTCATCAGAAAAGTCGGGACTGCATCGGCTGTCAAGGAAAATGCTTCCCGTAAGCGAATATCTGCCGTAGGGGTCGGTGTTGAGGTACTTGACATTGTCGTTTGCCTGCATTACGGGATAGTCGATATTGGTATCGTCTATCGTGAGCCACGCCACCATATCATCGGTTATCGGTGATTCGTCGGGGTCGTAGTTCTCGGTGCCCGGCTTGTACTTGAGTATGCTTTTGTCGATACTGTGGCTGTACACCCAGTAGTTATCATACATACAGTAACAAACTATAAGCAGCAGCAGGACAAGACCTAACATTATCAGCCTGTCATACCATCGGTTAGCGCCTTTCCAGAATTTAAGCGCTGTCACGAATTAGTCCTCAGAGTCTTCTTTCTTTCTCTTTATTATCATAAAGATCAAGCCGCCGATAACTGCAAGACCTACAACTGCGGGACCTGCGATAGAAAGGATAACGCCTGTCGGGATAGTGCCGTCCTTGTTGTTGGTAAAGCCTGTTGCAACATCATCGTCTTCGATATCACCTGTTACAGCATCTGCAAATGTCTTAGTGCCTATTTCGATGCTTGTTGTTTTTGCAGGAGATGATGTATACTCCTCAGCCTCCTCGGCAACAGTATATTTCGCACCCTTCGGCAGACCGTCGAGAGTTACATACTGACCGTCCTGAAGGTAGAAATCATAGCTTGCAGTATCGCTTGTGATAACCAGCTGCTGACCTGTAATGGTAGCGTTCTGGTCAATTGCGTTAGCGGCGTTCATCACTGCGGTGGTGTATGAGGTTGCGCTGTTGGCTGTTGTGGTCGTTTCAAAGCCATCAGTATTGACATTCAGCGTAGCACCGCTTGCATTTGTGATAGTAACTGTGAACTTGAAGTACTTATCCTTTGAGCCCTGATTACCTGTTACTCTCTTTGCGAAAGAAAGGCTCTGTGACGAATACTCATTTACAAAGCCGTCTGTCTTTGCAGTATTAGTTGTACTTCTTCTGTCGACCTTGGAGTTGAGCTGTTCGTCATTGCTGATAGCAGGCGCAGCGTCAATAATGCTGTTATAAAGAATATATTTGTCGACTGCGAGCGTACCGTCATCATCAGTTACATATACATCAAGTGTCTTCTGATAGTTGCCGACGTGGCTTATACCTGCGCCGAGGTTATCGGTAGTGCCTGCACCTGTCTCTGTGAGCACATAGCGGTAAACACCAGGCTCTTTGAACTTGACTTCTGAGAAATTGACCGTAAATGTGCTGGTTGCATACTTCTTGGTGGTGTCATTTGCTATACCTTCGTCACCTGTGCTATCTGTTGTAGTTGAAGCGGATGTGAACGTTGCGCTGCCAACAGTTATCTTGTTGGCATCAACACCTGCATAAGCTGCAACGGTGTCTGTTCCTGAATAATTTACAGGTGTGCCGGCAGCGATAGTATAGCTGAATGTTGCCGCAGGAACATTTGCTTTTTTATCAAGCACGAGGTACTTTTTAATTGTAGTTGTTCCTCCTGTTGCCCATTTTGTGCTGTCGTAATTTTCAGCACTTGCAGGAAGCGCAGAGAGCATGCTCGCAGCGAGCGCCGCAGCAGCGAGTGTTGTGAGAAATCTCTTTTTCTTCATGTTGGTTTCCTCCGTTTTATAATAGTTATAGTGTTAATTAGTTGAATAGCGGTCATATGCCTCGCCGTCTCATGACGAAGATGACCTTGCCTTTGCAGTCGCTCAGCGGTATCCCGCCAAGAGTTCTGCTGTCAGAAGTGTCGCTTCTGAGGTCGTTGAGAACGAACACCGAGCCGCCTGGCACTTTATAAGGGTAACTTATCGACGAGCCTTCAGCAGATGTGCTGTAAACCGTCTCCTCAAAGATACCTATGCCGTTGACCGCAACGTAGTCGTTCTTGATTTCCACGCTGTCGCCCTCGAGAGCGATAACGCGGGCAAATTTCGTTTCACCATTCGCTTCATAAGCCACAACATCGCCTTGTCTGATGTCGCCCAGCTTATATGTCAGGCAAAGGTCGCCGTCTTTTATCATCGGGTAGGATGAATTTGAATGGTTCACGTAAACGCCGAATACAAACACAAGAAGCAGCGTTATCACAAGCGCGGTTATGCCTATCTTTATTGCAAGACGCAGGGCATATTGCTTTGCTGTGAGTTTTTTCTTCTTTTTCTTCGGTTGGTCTTTGTCTTTTGAGGTCACCTGATCTTCGGCTCGTGTGACCTGCATTTCATCAGTCGGCTGTTCGATTTCCTCCTGTTCGCTTGGCGTGATATCTGTGTTTTCCTGCAATGACATCACCCCGTTTTGTTTTCAGGCGGTTTATCGTACAGCTCCCCATCGTCGCGGTGCCGTCGTCCGAACAGCGCTATAAGCACCAGCAGCGGCAGCAGCAAAGCAGGATATATGTATCCAATGTGCCGTCCGCCCGTCGTAGGATTGTTCTGCGGCGGTGTGCTTTCAGGCGGTGTTTCGGGTGGTTTTTCAGGCTTTTTCATCGACTTGTTCTCAAAGGTAACGCTCGTGGGTTTCGTTGCCGAGCCTTGCTTTGTAAGCGAGAACACGCTGACAAGCTGTCCGCTGTCGTTGTACATGGCAGCCGCGTGGACAATGTAGACGGTTTCGTCTGTGTAGATGTCCGTGCTGCTGTTTGGAAGCTCTCTGATGGTGTATTCATAATTACCCGGTTCATCAAGTATCATCGGTCCGAACTTGTATTCGCCCGTTGGACCAACAACAAGCGTTGTCTGCTTTGGCAGCGGTGAACCGCTTTCGGAACTTATCTGAACTGTGAACGACGTTCCCGAAGGAATACCTCCCGAACTGTCGTGAATGCTTACAGGTATTATAAGCTCACAGGTATCGCCGGCTGCACTGACAGGCAGGCACATTGAGCATACCGAGATCAACAAAGACAAGACCACCGCAAAGCTGCGGAAGATCTTTTTGAATATCATATAAATACACCACCTCCTTTCAATGCAAGAGCTGATATCTTCACTTGCATATAAAACATTAGTCATTTGTGGTTATTAATTTGTTTATTAAATAGGTATAAATACCCAAGTTACATTTTATCACTTTAACGCAAATATGTCAAGTAAAAATCTGTAAATCAGATACATTTAGTATGATTTGTATAAGATAATGTCGGAATTGTTGTGAAAGCGCCATAAATAAACGTTTTTGGTGTTGCACTAAGAGTTTTGAAAACAAAACAATTTGAAGAAAAAACAGTCCTTTACACCTTTGGTAGTATACGCCTGAACGTGAGCTGAGCTTTCGTAATGTTAAAGTTATGTGAAAAATGTTTCCCGTGATTTTCACAAACCTTTAAACTTCTTTTTAAGTTAGGCGGTTATCATTAAGACAACGAAAAACGAAAGGACGTAACCGATATGAACGCTTACTACAACAATGATAACTTCAATTACACACCTGATAATAACAATAATCTTTATCAGCCTGCACCTGTGCAGACCCCTAAAAAGAAGAACGGCAGCGGAAAAATAGTTGCTATGGCGCTTTGCTTCTCACTGTTAGGCGGTGCGCTGGGTACAGGCGGTACATATTTGGCACTGCACAATTCAAACAGCTCGTCTTCGGCAGTTTCGACGCAGAGCAGCTCACAGACTGAAAAAGAGCCTGCAATACTCAACTCGACCGAAAAGACTGAGAAGTCAGAGAACACTGATACCACTGAGTCGAAGATAGAGAATTACAAGCAGGCTGCTGACACAAAGACCAAGATGACAGCGGCTGAGGTATACAAGTCAAATGTAAACTCAACCGTCGGCATCACGACATCTATCAACACGAACTATCTCGGATACAAGACGTCTTCTGCGGCATCAGGCTCGGGATTCATAATCTCCAAGGACGGATATATCGTTACAAACCATCACGTTATCGAAGACGCAAACAAGATAACTGTTACACTTTACGACGGCAAGGCTTATGAGGCTGAGCTTATCGGCAGCGATGCAAGCAGCGACATAGCCGTTCTGAAGATAGATGCTGACAATCTTACGCCTGTGACTATCGGTTCTTCCACAGAGCTTGTTGTAGGCGACGACGTAGCAGCTATCGGAAATCCTCTCGGAGAGCTTACATTCTCGCTGACAAAGGGCGTTGTTAGTGCTCTTGACAGAACTGTCACCATTGAAAACAAGGTAATGACACTTATTCAGACTGACACAGCTATAAACTCGGGCAACTCGGGCGGTGCGCTGTTCAATATGTACGGCGAGGTTGTCGGCATCACAAACGCAAGATGCGCTACCACAGGCTCGGGATACTCTGTTGACAACATCGGTTTTGCTATCCCTATCGACAGCGTTAAGTCTTTGATAAACAACCTTGTTGACAACGGCTACGCGGCAAAGCCTTACATCGGAATCGGTTCTGTTGACGCATCAAAAGACGACACTCAGGACGAGGTCACAGAGGGAGCGCTTATTAAGAAAGTCTACGAGGACTCCCCTGCTGAAAAGGCAGGCGTCGAGGTCGGAGATATCGTTACCGAGATAAACGGCAAGAAGGTCAAGACTGCCGGCGAGCTTACGAACTACATCAAGTCGACTTCAAGCGGCGACGAGCTGACCTTGAAGATTTACAGAGACGGCAGCTACAAAGAGATAAAGGTAGCTGTCATTGAGAAAAAGGTTGACGACTCCGATGACGAAAAGTCAGACGACAAGCAGAGCTATCAGCAGTACGGCGACAGACAGGGCCGCGGCAACTCGACCAATCCGTTTGACGAATACGGCGATTTCGACGAATTCCCTCTTTATTGATAACAATGTTACTCCCCAAACCATATGATACACACACGCGCCCGCAGGCTTATGTCTGCGGGCGCACTCCGTTTTAATGGCATATAGAAACAGAGGGCAGATACCATTTCTGCCCTCTGCTTTGCTTATTAAACAGGGATATAGCGAACCCACTTTTTAACATTTGAAATGCTGCCGCCGCTGGATACTGATGTGGTAGACTCTTTTGACTCAACTTTTCTGTAATAGTATGTTGTTATCTTGCTCCTGTCACGATAACGGTATTGAGTATAACCAGCTGTATCCTGCACCTGTCTGGATGTTTCATTAAACCAACCACCATTAAGTATACCACTCTGACTGTCCCACCAAATATCAAATCCCTGGTTTTCCTTCCAAGGCAGTTTACCGCCCCAACCATGCTCTTGATAATATCCACAGTATGCACCACCCCATGTGCCTTTAGTTGGACCTACTTTACAACTTCCGCTTGGTGCTGATCTATAGCGTGAATAATTATACTCCGTACGATAAGTCGGATTTATATACTGTGTTTGTACATCTCTTGAATCTGATTTTGAAACGTAAGAATTCTGCCAGCTGCTCCACGAGCCATAGTCGCTCCAGCGCCAGCTTGAGTCATATTGCGTCCATCCTGGTTCGTATGAATTTGAAGATGACATAGTACTTGTATAGTCATATGTCCATTTCTGACCGGTTATCTTCGCATTTGACGGAGCGTTCGATGCAAGTTCCCAATCAGACTCGGATTTCTGGCTCCAATGTGCATAAAGTGTTTTGCTGTCAGATTCACTTGCCACAGTGCTTGAGGTTACTTGTTTGCCGCCGCTTCTGTCGGTAAACCAACCAACAAAGTCATAGTAGCTGCGCGTTGGCGTTGGCAGACTATAATTCTTTCCAACAGTTACTGATATGGTAGACTTTGATACAGAACCGCCGTTTGCATTAAGGCTGATAGTAAGCACCTTTGGCGTCGGAGTCGTTTGTTTTTTAGTCTCATTAGTTGTTTTCTTTGTTGTATGTTCCGACGTTTGCTGAGTAGTTCTTGTAGTTTCAGCAGTGCGTGATCCTTTACTTACAACGATAGATACAGTATCGCCCTCCTTGGCACCCTCATCGGCATCAGGGCTTTGACTGACAACAATTCCACTTTCATAAGTATCACTGTAATCCTCAGATACCAATACTTTGAGCTTGCTATCCTTTATCTTAGCCTCTGCATCACTTCTTGTCAGACCGACAACATCAGGAACGCTGACAACACTGGACTTAGTACATACAACTATCTTGACCTTAGATCCCTTGGTGACCTCTGTGCCCTCCTTAGGATTCTGTTCAAGAACAGTATTCACCTTATCAGAATCGCCTTCGCGGTATGTAGTCTCAACAACAAGACCGAGCTTATTGATCTCTTCAACAGCCTTGTCGACCTTCATATCGACAACATTGATCATCTTGAAGCCCTTTGAACCCTTTGAAACGACCAGTGTAATCTTCATATCATCGGTTATTTCTGTTCCATAAGGGATGCTCTGAGATATTACTCGTCCTTTTTCTGTTGAATCACTGAATTCATACTCTACCTCAGGATCTTTAAGTCCAGCTTCAGCAAGTTTCTTTACGGCATCTGCCTGTGATTCTCCCTCAACAAACGGCACAACGCCTTTCTTCAGCACTCCGCTGCTAAGGATAAGATTAACTTGCGAATTGACAGGAAGATATGAATCACCGTTTGGAGTCTGATAAACTATCTCACTTGCATCTCTGTACTCCGATTCAATAGTTCCTGAAACGTTGGCTATCAGCTTGCTGCTTTCGATTTTCTTTACCGCCTCGTCTTTGGTAATACCCTCAACGTCAGGCACTGTTACATAGCCATCAGGTATTACGATTTCTTCGGTATACGGGGATTTGAACGAGATTACGCCTGTCAGCAGCAGAGCGCCGAAAACCAGTGCTGCACAAAGGACGGTAGGCAGTGCAATTTTCAGCCATAGAGGCCATGCCATTACATCTATCTTTTTGACTTTGCCGACTCGTCTTTTTACAGGCTCGTCGGAAAGCAGTTCCTGTTTGAATGTTGCGATATCCGGCGTTCTGTCCTCTATTCTTATGTTCATAGCATTAAGAATGGCGTTTTCAACGTTGACAGATATCTCGGTGCCTTTCACAAGATGCGGCTCAACAAGTATCTCCTTGTTCAGTCCCTCTTTCTGCGATCGGCGTTCCATTGCATCAGGCGGAGTTTTTCCCGTTATCATCTTATACATTGTTGCTGCAAGAGAATAAACATCAGTATGTGGTCCCTGATCTCCCCTGCTGCGATACTGTTCCTCGGGAGAATATCCTTGCTTTACAACAACAGTAAGGCTTCGGCTGTGAGATGTAGTTGCATAACGTGATGCACCGAAATCTATCAGCTTAACATCGCCTTTCTTCGTGACAAAAACATTATCGGGAGAAATATCCCTGTGAATGATGCCCTGTTTATGTATATTTTCCAAAGAGTTCAGAATAGGCATCATCATCTCGATCGCTTTATCTTCGGGAATGTTTTTTTCACGTTCAAGATAGGTTTTCAGGTTTTCGCCGTCAAGATACTCCATAATGATATATGCAGTCTCGTTTTCAGTAAAGCTATCATATACCTTGACAATACCTTCTTCATTCTGAAATTTTGCAAGACGCTTTGCTTCGTCCACAAACTTTTCAAGTCCGTCATAGAACTGTTTTCGTTTTTCTTCTCCGAAAACCACCAATGCGGTTTGTCCTGGTATTCTGCTTGAAAACTCACTTGGGAAATACTCTTTGATCGCTACCTTTTTCTCAAGTTTTCCATCCCAGCCGATATAGGTTACTCCAAATCCGCCATAGCCGATAACTCTGCCGACGATATATCTATCCTGCAAAATGGTATTCGGATCCATATGTATAGCTTCTTCTGCTGTTTCACCCTCATAATATCCGCAATGAGGGCATACATCAAAATCATCGCTGTACTTTTCCATACAACCCATACACAGCTTCATGCTTTCACCTTCCGTTCAATAGGGTTTTACGAGCCGAACACGAACTTGTTGCTGATTTGCTTTAATTGTTCGTAATTCTTATTGCTGCACTTGCTGTTAAAGCAAGTCTCATTAATCGGGATCTGTCCGTCAGAACATCTGCTTATCATCAGGTCACTCTGATAAACATTTCCAAGCATCCAGCTCAGCAGTCTTTCTGCTGCAATTTCTTCATTTCTGCTTGCGTCACCAAGGCTCCATTCATAAGTATAACTGCAATAGATCTTATCTGAGTCGTAAAACGAATAAGCCTTTGGATGCTTTTGTATCATTTTTCTGACCTCGTTCATTTTCATTGACGAAGATATAAGCACAGCTGCTTTGTTATTATCATCATCGGTAAAATCAGCTTCTGTCATATCAAACGAGTCTGAAAAGTTATCCTTTACAAACGTATACTGCGAATCAACAGCTATCTTATCTGTTCCAAAATCAGAAATCGAATCAAATGTCGGGCTGCTGTAATCGCTTGCCTGCTCGCCTTTTGATATTATGTAAGCCGTAGGTACCTCAATAGCAAGAGGTATCTTCTTTTTGTCGCTGTAATAATTATCATATTGATCTATGAACAAGCAATCCTTTGACTGCTCGCTTTTAAGGACCTTATTGGCATCACGAGCTTTTTTCAAGACAGAGTCGGGAAGATCGGTGCTCTCAAACAATGCAGGCAGTTTGTTCTCAGCTGCTGCTTTTTCAAGTTCCTGAGCATACTGATCTTTCTTTATCGCACGCAATTCGATCGTTATATCAGGGAACTTTTCTTCAAAGTCTTTTTTTACTGCGTTCATAGCATCTTCTTCGGTAGAATTCTCATCTACACAGAACCAGACGCTGACAGTCGCAGGTTTGAGCTTTTCCTCGAGCTTTTTCTGACTGAAAGAATAGTAGACGGCACCGCAGACTGCTGCAACCACCAAAGTTGCTGCTAGTATGCCTGTATGTCTTCTTCTCTTTCTTCGCTTTTTTTCCTGCTCAATTGTATATACTTTCTTATCGCTGTTGAGCGCCTGCATAAATTCATCAACACTTTTGAATCTCATATGCTTTTCAACAGCCATCGCTTTCATAATTATATTGCTGAGATTTTCCGGTATTTCGGGATTTATCTCATGAGGTGCTTTAAGAGTATCGTTTATCTTTCGGTTTGTAGACTCTTCGGGTATTTTACCGATCAGCATCTTATAAAACGTTGCACCCAGCGCATATATATCCGTCCAGGCGCCGAGTTCATTATCCTGAGAATACTGCTCCGGCGGAGAATAACCCGGTTTCATAACTACATCAATTGCGACCTCATTACTGTCTGCCAGCTTTGCAGCACCAAAATCATACAGCTTGATCTGATATCCGTCATACACCTGGATATTATCAGGAGCGATATCACAATGAATTACCTTTTCTTTGTGAAGCTCTGACAAACCGCTGCACAGCTGATTAATTATAGTAATTGCAGTTTTCTGATCAATTCTGCCGCCATGCTGTTCAAGGTATTGACTCAGGTTTACTCCCCTGAGGTATTCCATAACGATATACGCAGTGCCGTTTTGCTCAAAATGGTCATATACATCAACTATGCTTTTTTGATCTATGAATTTTGAGATATATCTTGCTTCCGTGAGGAATCTGGATTTACGGTACAGAAACTCGTCTTTGTGCTTACGGCTTATTCTGACCTCAGATTCTCCCGGGTATCTTATAGCTATCTTACTTGAAAAGAATTCCTTAACGGCAACGATAGTTCCGAGTTTCTTATCCCAAGCCTTGTATACTATTCCGAAGCCGCCCTGACCTGCGCATTTTCCGATAACATAACGTTCGTTCAGAATTACTCCCGGGTGCAGATATATAGGCTCTTCAGGCTCAGTTATCATTTCCTGTCCGCAATACGGACAGATATCAAATTCATCATCATACTGTTTAAAACAAGAATAACAGATCGGCACAATCATTACTCCTTTTCAATGTATTTATCCCAAGAGAATTCTTCGCCGCAGAATGGTACGAATACCAATGTGCAATCCCCTATTTCAACTACATCATATCTGTTCAGCTTAGTCATTGTTGTTACCATATCATCATTTACATAAGGCATAGTGTTGCCGTCGCCAGGTTTGATATAAAACTCAGATTTCTTATAGTCGTAGAACACGGAAGCATGGTTTTCTCTGGATACAGAATTCTCTCCGATGAGAGCAATCTCATTAGTTTCTCTTCTTCCGATAGTATTTCTTCCCGAAACAATCTGATAGCTTTCTCCCTGGTTTTCACCCTTTACACAAACCAGCCAGCCTACAACGGGGTCATTATTCTTTTTGCCATACCAATGACCGGTAGTCTTGCCGTCGTTATCAATCACGCTTGATTTTTCTGCCGGCGCTTTGTTTACAGATTCAGTCGGAGTGTACTGAGGTTCAGTATGTATCTGTGTCTGAGCAGCCGGCGAACTCGCGGTCTGATTCTGTACGGGATAACTGAATGCGGTTCCGCCGTTAGCAGTATGCGGCTGCTGCGCTTGAGGAACCTGACGGACAGGAACCGACTGCTGAGGCGCAGGCTGTACAACTGGTTTGGGCTGAGGCACAACGGGATTGAACGGCTGCTCGGATTTCATACTTACCGTACTTCCCTTAGAATCCGAGAACAGGCCTTGCGTTTTGGTATTATTAGCATTTTTGCCGAACACTCCGCCAAAAAAGCTATGAGGCTTTTTCTCTGCCTGCGTATTTGCAGCTGAAGCACCACAGTGGGGGCATTTGTCATATTTATTTGCATCATAAAAATGCTTTACCGGACCGTTGCATTGAACAACGTTTTTTTCTCCGCTCATAGTATCCACTCCCAGAAATCATTTTATTCTAATTATCACAAAAGTTGTATTATCACGCAGTGCTTTTGTGTTTTTTGCTGTTCTGTTTGCCTTAGATTCGATCGCCGAAGCTGCTTGTCTTATATTAGTAAAATTAGAAAGCAGAGTTTTGATAGATTCATCACCCAGCGTTTTATAAAGACCATCAGATGTAATGAGTATCCGATCCTCTGATTTCAGTTCGCACGCTTGCTCATTACAATCAATATATGGCAGCCTGCCTGCGCCCATAAAACTCACAAGAGATGAGCCCTTTGATATTTCACTGTCATAATACTCCTGATCGATCTTACCGTTTTTTATTTTTTCTTCAAGTTCGAGTTTATAGTTATGGTCTCTGGTGAGAGCTTTTATCTCGTCATTTCTGAAAAGATAAATTCTGCTGTCTCCCACAGAGAGCCAGGTCATTTTCTTATCTTTGATTATCACAGCTGACAAAGTTGATCCTGCCATCATTTTTTCGCCATCGCTGTTTTTGAGCATTGATATCTGCTCGTCAATATCATATGCGCTGTCCGTCAGCAGCTTATGAAGATCAAGGCAAGGGTAGTTTTGGTTATACATATCGAGCAGCATCTCCACTGATTTGGTGCTCGCAAGTCTGCCGCCCTGGTGTCCGCCCATTCCGTCACACACGACAGTGATGCCTTCGTCGCCTTTTATATCGTAACCGAAACGATCCTGCTGCTCTTCTCTGTCGCCGATAACGGACTGAGCAGCTAATTCATATACGCCGTTTTCATCAAACAGGCTGAAACTGTCTTTATAGCTAACCAAGTCATCACATCCGTTCAAATTATGTATTGAGCACAGCTATTGCCGTGTAATTATCCATATCCGTACCCTTGCCGTTAGCTTCAATGATCTGAGTCATTGAACCCATCCATTCGTCAACAGACTTGCTGTTTTTAAGAGTTTGACACATCTGCTGTTCATCTATGAGCTCCCAGAACCCATCAGAGCACAGCAGGAACGCCTGACACTTTTTGAGAGCGGCAGGCTTCTCAATTTCATACTTAGGCTCATCCCACTCAGTTCCCATTACTCTGAGCAACAGACTCCTGTCGGGATGATGCCTTATTTCAGATTCCTTAATTTCTTTTGTAAGCACAAGCATTTGCGGTATGCTGTGATCAAGAGTTCTGAATTTCACTTTGTTTTTGTAAAACACATATGCTCTTGAATCACCGACATGACCTATATATGCGTTCTTGTCGTCGGTCACAATGACAACGACAGTCGTCTTCATTTTCATCTGTGCGTGAAGACACTCCTGCTGCACAAGCAGCTGTTCCTGCGCATATTCGATAGCCATGGGAATAAACTCTGAAATGTTATCGCACTCAGCAAACTGCTCACCTATCTTACTGACCACAAGCTGTGATGCAGCGTCACCCATACCGTGACCGCCGAGTCCGTCGCACAATACATAGCATTTCCCAAGACTATTCTCAAACACCGCAGCACTGTCTTCATTCACAGGACGGGAACCGAGGGAAGATTTAATAGCATTTTTCATCATAATCATCTAAAACTTTGATATCCATATGGTGTGAAATTTGAAGTTCCATTTTGGGGATCATTCGTACTATCAATCAAACTTCCAAGTGTTTTCTCTGTTTCGCCATATCCTGGATCCAAAACTGTAAAGTCATTCAATGTCAAATTAGAAAGATCAGCACCTTTTCTAATTCCATTTATTAAAACCCAATGTTGGTTTCTTTTATTACCTCGATTATAACCGTAGTGGAACAAAACTGGTTTACCTGACTTCAGTTTTTCAACAATTGCTTGTGGGTTAAAACTATCTTGATTATAATTCTGATATGACTCAAGACAACCACCATGCTGACCACGAAATACTTCTTCAGGATTATAGTATCTACCATTTACTATACTTAAACCCATTGCTACCGATGTTGCCCAACATCCAACATTATTACCATATTCATCATATAGTTGATAGTCGCTTTGTTTCATACTATGACCTTCCATATTTGGGGTAAGAGTTATAGTTCCATATACATTATCGTATAAATACTTAAGTCTTGCGGCTTCCTCATCAAGTTCTTTACAGCTTTCACAAGTTACAGTCGCAATGCTGCCGGCAGTACCTCCAACATTGGTAATCTCGTTTTGCAGATCGTTTTCTGCTGGGACATTGCCGTCATTGTACTGTCTTGTTCTCATAAGAACATCACTATATCTTGAGATTTTGTATCTATTGATTATATTGGCGTCGCACGCTGCAAACTCAGCTATGAGCTTTGCATACCTGCCATTTTCGCTGCCTATATCTCTGATACAGGTGATAGCCTTTTGCAGATTTGAAACAGCATTTTTCAAACCGCTAACGCATTGCTGTTTAACAGTCTTGACTTTTGTAACTGCGGATTTAATTCCGCCAACAAGTCCGGCAAATATAGAATCGATCGTTGACACAGAGCTGATATTCTGTTCAGATTCTGGAAGTGCCGATATTTCTTTTTTGCACCTATTCAATATATCTATCTTCAATTCCAGCTTTTGAGCACATCCTCTGAAGCCTCCCAAAGCCTGATTTGCACCATCGGGATTAATATCAATAGGATGCATGCTGGCTATACCGGATACAGCAGAAAATACATTGATTGAAATGGTTTTTTCAGCGACTTTTCTGTTTACGCCGGCTAAAGCGGTTGCAGCCTGCTGTGCCGAACACAGATTGTTTTCCGTTTTTTTCAGGTAGTTGACTATTTCATCAATTTCACCCGAGATATTGGCTTGCGATGTAGCTTTACATTTCATATTTGCAAATAGCTCTTGAAAACAATTCTTAAGGGTTTTAGTTTCAGTTACTATATCAGTTCGCACTGAATTGATCGTATTATGAGCCGTTACTTGATTTCCCATAATTAATCCTCACCTCATTTTTTAAATCTGTCAGCATTTGAACTCAGCTTCTTTTCGGCAGTTGAGTACTGGATCTTTACCTCATCAAGGAATTTGCGTATGTTTTCTATCACAACTTTATTATCAGCCTTGCAATCTTCAACTACAGAAATAGAACTCTCTGTTAGCTGTTTGCCTTTATCAGTTTCCCAATTACTTGACACAACAGTCAGCTGAGCAATTATAGTATCCAGATCCTGTTCAAGTGTATAAGCTAAACTGCCTAAACGTGAGCGAACCTGTTCCAAACTGTTTTTCGAGACATTAACTGATGCTTTTGATTTTGCCATATCAGCCACCTCCCTTTGCAACAGATGATAATGCTTCATAATATGCATTTACCGCAGTTTCCGCCGATTGCCCAGCAACACCTGCGATTCCGCATTCATTAATGTTTTTATATGATGTTGCGACCTGCTCAATGATTTGATTTCGCTCTCTTAACAGCCAGGATGCTTTATTAAACTTGTCTTGTATTGCCGGAACAGCTGTCATCAAACCGTTATAGGTTACATCATCCAACTGCGCTTCATTTGATTTAACCGCTTCTAATAAATCTTTGCAAGTCTTCTCATAGTCCTTTATGCATTTCTCTATTTTTTTTACATTCGCCAGCAATTCATCAGGATTGACCTTTATTGTACTCATAGTATCCCTCCATTTGTATTATGCCGGGAATATGCAGCATACTCCCGGCACAACAGTTTTGATTAGACGCTCTTGAACATATCTGCGTGAGAGGTATTGCTCGTCTGAGCGCCGCTGAGCGATGAAACGGTATCATCAAGGAACTTTGCATATGACTCGATGACAGAGCGATACTCCTCAAAATGAGCTGATGTTGTATCAAAATTCGTTCTGATTGTCTGTCCGTCATCACTATCATAATAATCTGTGCTTGCTCTCATAAGAGAATGGATCTCATCAAGACAAGCAGTCATGCTTGAATTAAGATTTCTGATCGTATTTGCTATTCCCGATACTTCACCTAATGTGATCTGGATTCCTTCTGCCATAATTATTCACTCCTTATCAGTTTGCAAGCCTCTTGGCTCCGTCTATCAGATTGTTCTGTGTGGTCTCGTAAGTATTTGCTGCATTCACCAGGAATTCAGAATACTGTGTCATCAGCTTATACATTTTTTCAAGGTCCTCCTTGAAGCCTTCTACCTGGCTGGTAAATGCAATATTTGCGGCATCATTCCATGCGCTCTTCATTGCATTGACCTCAGTATAAAGCTGTTCGTACAGTCTCTTATACTGTGCTGCCTGCGTGTCGATCTGCGAAGCGGTTGATTTGAGCTTTGCGGGTTCTACTCGAATTGTTCCATTCATAATGGTTTTCCTCCTTAAATATAATATCAGGGATTACCCCTAATTACTAAATTAATATAAGACTTGTTCCGTTCTGGATCCCTGCCTGTTCGGCAGTTGCATTAGGATCAACAATGCTTCCATTCTCCTTACGGCACAAAACCGATGATACAGATGGCATATACGCATCAAAGCTAAGCTCTCGCACTATGCTCTCGATAAGCGGCATCAGCTTTCTGAGTTTGACATTTGCAGGTATGAACATCTGATAGCTTTTAAAAATCACGGGGATATAAATATCCACCAGCAGTCTATTCATAGTCCACCTCCGTATCATCACTCACGAAATCAAGGAATTTTGCAAGCCTCTCTTTGCCTTTATCAACGACAAATCCAAAGCTGTTTTCCATTTCCTCCGAGCTGCCTCTGTTCCTGTTGAGCTTGATCGTATTTTGCAGATACAAGCCTGAACCAATCCAGATACCTTCATTTTGTGCTACCCTGCTCTTATACCACTCAAACAGCGAATATGACCTGACTGAAGATGCGCTGTCAGCGATAATGAACTTAAGGCGATATCTCGGATCGGTCTTCTCAATGATAAGATTAAGCTTATCGATCTGGTCTGTATCGAGTGAATCACGCAGAGATTTGAGTCCGTAGAATATTACAGCTGTATTATCAAACTCTGCGAGTGACTGCTCGTCCATATTTGAATCGACAAAGGCATTATGTCTATTAACTACATTTTCAAACAGATCATTAATGAAATCATCTGCGTCGCCTACAATGGTTTTGTATGACGTATCCTTCATCTGATAGCTGTTGCCAACAACATATACCTTGTCAAACAAGTCTTCAAAAACAGTTGCAAGCGAGTGAACAAACACCTCTGTATCGCCCAGGTCTTCTGAAAGCACCATTTTTGTTGTTCTGTCCATCAGGTTTATTGAAGCGATCTCAAGCGTATTCTTATAAACACCGACAGGAATTGCAATAAGCGACTTGATATGATCAGCGATAAACTCTTTGCTGACAACCTGCGGCAGTACAGGTACCTTGGCTGCAAATAATTCAGATGAAGCTGAGAGTTCTGTGCAGCAGGAACGGATATAATTCATAGTATCCTTTGTATCGGAAACGAACGCTGTCTGGAACTCGTACACTCTGTCTATCTTGACAATTCCTCTTCCGAACAGTTTAGACGGAACTATACCCTCTGTCTGTCCCAGAATACTAACATAATCAGATGTGTCATTCATTTGCAGTACAACAAGCTGTTTAAAATTCTGTTGGAGCCTGTACCTGACTGCATTGCTTGAATTTGCGGTGATAACGAAATATATGCCGTATTTCTGACAATCACGGGTAATCGAAACCATTTCGTCTTCAAGATCGTTGAATTCCTCAGAAAAAACTGCAAAATTCTCTATGAAAACTACAATGCTTGCGATAGAGCCGTTGCTGTTTTCTATGTATGAATCATAGTTACCGCCATATTCTGAAAAGAGCTTTTTACGCTTTGAAACTTCTTCACTTATCATTTTAAACAGGTTAACGATCTTTTCCGAATCTGATGAAATCAGTATCTCACCGACCTGAGGAGCTCTAGAAAATGACGTTAAAGTTTCAGATCCGAAATCTATCGCATAAATGTTGATCTCATTAGTTCCATGATGGCTGATGAGCGAATAGATGATAGTTGATACAGCATTTTCTACGCCGCTTCCTGATGCGCCATAGATGATCGCATGTCCCTCTTTTGAAAGAGGCAGCTTGAACAGATCCTGACGCTGATTGAACGGATCGTCATACTCACCAACGATCGGATCAAGCACAAATTCTTTTGTCTTGTACGAATACTTTTCTTCCAGATCATTGATATATATTTTTTCGGGTATCGGATCAAGCCACAGCGGAGACGCACCGACATTTTCCTCTGCTGCAAGTGCTGAAAGGTACTTAACAAGCTCGACAAGTTCCTTGCTCTCGCTGCCGGTGACTGTATTATCAACAACCTTTGCCTCCGCAATGACTTCGCCAAGATTATTGACAGCCGTTACGAGGTCGTTCTTTCGCTTTACAAATCTGTCTGCAGGAACATACGGAGCACCGCACCACGCTGATTGTCCCATATCGAAGAATTCATTGAAGCCGACCTGCAGATAGAACCTACCTGTTTCAGCTATCTCGGCTGCATCAGGTCGCTTGATCATATCCATACTGTCTGCTTTTTCCTGAACTTTAAGACAGACTCTGAATCGGCTGTTGCTCCAGATCTGATCATCAACAACGCCGTTTGGCTTCTGCGTTGCAAGAATAAGGTGAACGCCAAGGCTTCGTCCTATTCTGGCTGCACTTATAAGCTGTTCCATAAACTCAGGCTGCTGTGTTTTAAGCTCAGCAAACTCGTCAGATATAATAAACAGATGAGGCACAGGACGGCTGACAACACCTCTGCGGTACAGCTTCTGATATTTATATATATCCATTGTGCCCTCGTTAGATATGCGCTTCGCCTCATTGAATATCGCCTGGCGTCGTCTGAGTTCACTTTGAATAGAGATCAAAGATCTGTTGATAGATGCACCGTCAAGGTTAGTGATTGTACCTGCAAGATGCGGAAGCATTATACCGTGGTCGGGATCACAAAACGCACCTGCAAGACCTCCGCCCTTATAGTCAATAAGGATAAAGGCAACCTCGTCAGGATGATAATTGACCGCCATTGAAAGAATATAGGTAATAATGAATTCAGACTTACCAGAACCTGTCATACCTGCCACAAGTCCGTGAGGTCCATGATACTTTTCGTGCAGGTTGAGCTTGAATGATCTGCCCGTGCTGTCTACACCGATCGGTGCTTCCAAAGAGATCGTCGGATCGTTTTCTTTCCATCTTGCCAGAATGTTAAGGTGCTCTATCCTTCCTACACTATACATTTCAAGGAACGTAAGCATTGTGGGCAGTCTGACTGATGTATCACGTTCATCAAGCTGAGTGTTCAACAGCTTTTTGCTTACCGATACAAGATCACCTATTGGCATTACATCAGGTTCAAATTCTGTGATTCCGCCTGACGTGTTATCCTTATTGAATATTCTGCCTTTCATACCGCTGACTTCAATAACAGCAGAACACTCTTTTGGCAGAGATTCTATATTATCATAAAGCGTTACAACTGTAAATCCGACATTTGAATTTGAGTATATCTTCTTCAAAGCATCTGAACGTATAGCAAGCGTTCTGTTAACTGCAAAGACAATATAATACGGCAGTTTGTTCTTGATCTCCGTGTCATTCTTTTCAAGGCGCGGTTCAAGGACTTTTTCAAGATATGATGACAGTTCATTTACTTCTTCCTTTGTGCAGGCAACGAGTCTGAACTTTTTGTCGCGGCTCCAAACATGCGGAAGCCATTTGCAGAACGAAAAATCTACATCCTCATATTCATCATAGATGAAGGCAAGTTTAACCTCATTGTAGCTGTAATAGGAAATTATCTGCAGTATCATGCTCTTAACGAGCTCAACAACTTTCTTTCTGTCACCTATGACGCCTGAGACGTAATTCTCAAACAATGAGTATGTGATGGGGATATTTTTGAGCGTTTTGGGTGATTCGCAAAGGTCATACATCTCATCCAGAAGCACATCATGCTCTATCGTAAAACGCCTCTCCTGATAGACCAGCTCTGCATCAAGCTCGCCCATTCCTCTGCCGACCGATACCTGCAAAAAGTCTTCCTGTCCAGGAGTCCTTTCCCAGAGCTTTCGGTCTCTGTTGCTTATGATGTTTATACAATCCGTGTTCTTTAAAAAGTTCTCGGAAAGAATGTATTCCTGAACATGAGATTCCCTGCTTATATCGCTGCTTATATCCGTCAGATATTTACGATAGCTTTCCTGCCTTTGATTTTCCTTTTTCAGTTTGCGCTTCTTATCATATTTTTTTGTTATTGTCGGCCAGAGTATCGTACCGAGAAGCATACTCACAGACATTGCAAGCGATGGTATTGCAGATTCAAAATTGTTGTTATTCATTGCATTGTTTACAGCATTTATGGCTGTTACCATAGACGCCATACCCATCGTCATTGATGGACCTAATGTAAGGATAAGCGGCAGTTCCTCACCTATCGGGCTCTGCGGCGGAGGATCTATCTTTATCTTTTTCTTCTCGATCTTTTTGTTAAAGCGAGGAGAACGATAAAAGAAATCATCAGCAGCCGCGCTATCCTCAGATTTTACCTGTGTTTGATCAACACCATCAAACTGCTTCAGCCTGTTAGTATTGATATAGACCTGACCTTCGGGGTTATTGATAGAAATAAAGAATCCGCCGATTATGAGTTTTAGACCCATAATATAGATCAGATCGCCGTGTTTCAACACTTTTTCGCTTATGCGTTTTCCATTGACAAACAAATAATTTGTGCTGTTGTTATCTTTGACGAACCAAGTTCCTTCATTATATTCCAAAAATGCGTGGTGACCTGAAACAAACGAATTATTGACTATTATATCATTATCGTCATTTCTTCCGATTGAAAACTGAAAGTTTGATTCAACATAATACTTGGTAAAAAAGCTCTGCGAGTTTGACTCAGATTCGGTGAAAACAGAGTAGCGTTCATTTTCGATCTCGATCCAGTAGATGCTCATAGGAAGAAGACGCACGCTGTCGACCATATTGTTCTCATCAATGATATGAGCCTTTTTGTTCGATTTCAGAATCCACTTTTCATCTATAGCTTCAATCTCAATGAGATAATCATTTCCCTTGTCTTCCCAGCGAAGGAAATACTGACCTGCAACTTTTTCGGGCAGGATCACAGTATTCATATCTTTTTTGGTAATCAGGTTTACTATCAATCAAACCACTCGCTTTCTGCGAATTTATTTATTGTTTTCTACTGATTAACTATAACACAAAACGGGTATAAATTAAACACTTTTGCTAAAAGTGGTATAGTTCGCGCAATAAATTGTAGTTATTGTGCAAACATTTTACCAATAAATCGAATAAGGTCAGGCACAATTTTGTGCAAAGAAGCACAGCAAAGCGCATAGAATCAACATTATATTAACAAAATAAGATGAATCATCACCGAAGCAGTATTGTAATTCGAGAGATTATGTGCTATACTGTTGCTAACAGGATTTGCTAAATTCAAGTCAAGTTTCAGATGGGAAAGAAGGTTGATTCATTTTGGAAAACGACCGATTGTTTGAAACTATGCGACCGGGCAAGGCGCTTGCGAAAATGGCTTTGCCGACGGTAGCGAGCCAGGTCATCATACTTTTATATAACCTCGCTGACACGTGGTTTATCGGGCGGACTGATGACCCGTACAAGATAGCGGCTTCGTCGCTGGGACTGACCGTTTATCTTGCCGAGGTCGCGCTGGCGAACGTGTTCGGCGTGGGCGGCGGAACGCTGGCGGTGCGGCTCATCGGCGAGAAAAAGACCGACGATGCCCGAAAGGTCGCAGCATACACTATGACGAGCTGCTTTATTGCGGCGGCTGTGTTCTCGCTTGCGGTGCTTGTGTTTGCGACGCCGCTGCTTCGGCTGCTGGGCGCGACAGACAACACGCTGACCTATTCAAAGCAGTATGTGATAACGACGTCGGTGATAGGCGGAATACCCACCGTGCTTTCGATGTGTATGCCTCAGCTTTTGCGGAACTCGGGTTATTCTAAATCTGCGGGAATCGGCGTTGCGCTGGGCAGCGCGGCAAACATTGCACTTGACCCGCTGTTTATGTTCGTGATTCTGCCCGAGGGCAAAGAGGTACTGGGTGCTGGAATCGCAACTGCGCTGTCGAATTTTATCTCGATGGGCTTCTTTATAATAATGTTTTACAGGGTGCGCAAAAAGAGCGTTCTGAGCCTGCCGAGAAAGCTCGAAAAGATAGGCAGCGACTACAAGCGCTCGTTCTACTCTGTCGGGATACCTGCGGCGATAGCGATTTTTATGTTCGACCTTGTGACGATTGTAATTAACCGCCTTATCGTTTCTTACGGCGACATTCCGCTTGGCGCAATGGGCATTGTTCTCAAGCTCGAAAGGCTGCCGATAAACATTGGTCTCGGCGTTTGTCTTGGAATGGTGCCGCTGGTGTGCTACAATTACGGCTCAAAGGACTTTGAGCGAATGAACAGGTTCGTTTCGCTGGCAAGGATAGTCATTCTGGCGTTTTCGATAATCTGCTCGGTGGTGTTCTTTTTCTTCCCCGAACAAATCATCGGGCTGTTCATCAAAGACGAGGAGACGGTTCGGCTGGGCGCGCAGTATCTGCGGGGGCGGTGCTTCTCGCTGCCGTTTATGATGATCGGCTACCACGTTGTCAACTATATGAACGCTGTCAACCAGGGAAAAGTCTCGTTCTTGATGGCGATAATAAGGCACCTTGTGCTTATCATTCCGATAATGCTGCTGATGAATCTTATTTTCGGCGTGAATGGTCTGATATGGTCGCAGCTCGTTGCAGACTCGATAAATGCGCTTATCGCTTTGCTTATCTTTTTCAAGGTCAGCAACAAGATTTGCAGCGGCGGTAAAACTTAATAAATCAAATTCTTTGTGACTGCTTCCTGACTGCGGCAGTCGCTTTTTTCGGTGTTCAAATCAAAATGTATTATTCTGCGTTTTGTACAACACAGGCTCGGTTATGTTGGGCATATTGCTCAACGAGTTGAAAATTTCAGAAACTATTTAAGTTGTACAATATTTTGGACACGTGTATATGTATCGCACTAAATTAGAAGATATTTCATTGCAGGTCTGATAGGATAACGCAAAAAAATATCGCCACTATCGAAAACGTTTTCGTAACAATTTGACAGCATCAAATACTCGATTTAAAAAAAGTTACGGTTGACACATTTAACTATACATGATATTATAGTAAAAAATTAAACATATATAATAAACTTCATATAATATCTGTGCCCTGCTTTCGTGGGCACAAAACAGGTATAGAGAGAAACAACCGCAACAGAACTTATGTCGCAAATCCGACAAAGCCGCTGTAAAACTGGGGTCAGCGGCAGGTCGGTTTTGATAAAAATTGTAGGAGGAGATAAAAAATGAAGTTAAAAAGTATCGGCAAAAAGCTGCTGATCCACACAACAGCAGCGGCACTCAGCCTGAGCCTGATGGTCGGCGCTTTCGGGTCGTTCGGAGCAGGAGACCTGGGATTATCAGGCTCTATCTCGGCATCAGCGGCAGATGCACCCACCAGTGGACACGGAACATTCCAATCGGGTGGTCACACCTATACTTATGAGTATTGGACAAACAACCAAAAAGTTGAAGAGTTCAGTCTCAAATCTATCAAGGTAGGAAACCGCAATGTTTCTATTCCAAGCCAGGTATATGTTGACGGAAGGTATCATACAGTTAATACACTTGGCAGTAATTTTGGTGAGTATATTACTGCAGAGACTGTCTCTATGCCGAATACTATAACAAAGATCAACAACAATGTTTTTCAGAGCTGCAAAGTCGGGACTCTTTATGTGTCATCTAATGTCAAATATATAGGCAGCTATTTTTGCTCTATGTCGCGTAATCTTGATAATGTTGTTTATTCGGGAACTAAGCTTGAATCGCTCGGCAACGGCGCATTCTCAGGCATTTTTGTACGTGACGTTTACGGATTAAAGCGCAACGCTCAAGGCGCATACATTTTCGGAGACTGGCTCATCAGATACACAGGCGGTAAAACATCTGTATTTGTTCAGGAGCTTGGCGCGGGCAAAAAGATAACCAAACTCGGACCTGACTGTTTCGACTCAGGAGACAGACAGAAAGATCAGAAGCTGATCAGTATTGATCTTACAGGTGTCACTACAATTGCTTCATCTGCCTTTTCCACCTCTACAGGTTTGAGAACAGTAGCAAATGCAAACTCCGTCAAAACCGTAAGTGATAAGCTTGCATTCAGTAATACTTTGTGGTATCAAAACAACGTTGCCAACACCAATAAGTGCATCATTGGTGAAGTTTTGCTGTATTATCACACAGACGGTAAAGTAATTGACCTTTCCGGATACGATTTCAGAAACGTTAAGCGTACTGTTAACGGCGCAATTGACGACTGCGGAAAGGCAACAACCCTCAAAATCCGTTCAGCTATGGAGTCTTTCCCTGAATGCACTTTTGTAGGAAGCGGTTCAGGAGCTAAAAAAATCGATACTGTTTATGTAGACGGCATAAGCATCGTTTACACCAACAATGCCCAGTTCCTTCCTAAAGCTATTGCTAACAGCCTTGATCAGTTTATCAACTCACCATATGTAAAAAAGTTCACTGTTGACAAAACCAAAGGCATCTTCAATATTCTGGGCATTATGTACTACGGTGAAAACGGAAAAGGCGGCGTAAGCGGTTTGACAGCTTATCAGAAGTTTGAGATCGCTTATAAGCTTCACGAATACATTACAACAAACTATTTTTATGATTTTGATTCGAATCATGGTGGTCTTCAGCCGTACCTTGACGGAAAGAGCGGAATTGTGTGTCAGGATTATGCAGAACTATATGCTTACTTGCTTGAAAGCGCAGGCGTTAACGCAGAGATAGTTTCTTCAACAACAAGGAACAGCCGCGGAGAGGTCACATATAATGGAAACCACGCCTGGAACATTGTCGAGATCGGCGGCAAATGGTATCATTGCGATGTTTGCTGGGATTCGGTAAACTACAGTCACGGATACTCTAATACAATGTACTGGTTTATGGTATCAGATGACTTTATGGCAAAAGAGGGCGGCGCTCACGCTAAGTGGATGCTGGATGACATAGAAAAGGATAAATTCTACTCTACCGAGAAAAAACTGCCTATGTGCACTACTCTGCTGGGTGATGCTAACGGTGACGGAAAGAGAACAAGTGAAGATCTTGATATTATTCAAAGATATCTGCTTAAGGACAAGTATGCTTGCGGTATGATAAAGACCAGCAACTGCGATACTAATTTCAACGGCACAATTGAAATGTCTGACGTGATAAACGAAAATAAACTTATACCACGCCGCTCGGTTGATCCGCTCAAGGGTTATGCAAATCACACTGTTAAAAAGCCATCATAATATCATTTAAAACAATTCAGGGCTGATGCTTTAAGCACCAGCCCTTTTGTTATGCAATATATCCTTTGACGCCCTTGACCCACATTTTCATAAGCGTCTTGTGCGCAAGAGTCTTGCTCAGGAAATGTTCGTACTTGACAAACAGCGTGCAGACTGACATATCGCGTCCTTTTTCACTGTCGCGCATTGACTGCACAGCTACCCTCTTTGGCGAAACAAGACCTGGGTACTTAATAGCCTTGCCGCCGCTGACCTTTGGCAGCATTTCGGTATCTATCCAGCCTGGGCAAACCGCAGTACAAGTGATTCCTCTGCTTTTCAGCTCAACGTTCAGCGCACGCGAATAAGAGCGCACGAACGCCTTGCTCGCTGCATAGAGATTGATGTACGGAACGGGCTGGAAGGAGGATGCTGACGAAATGTTCAGTATGCGCGAACCCTTTGACATAAACGGCAGAACATAGCCGCACAACAGGCTGACCGCCTTGCAGTTGATGTCGATAAGCTTGCTTATCTCATCGTCTGAAAAGTCAGCCGTGCTGCCCATACGCGCGATGCCTGCGTTGTTTATAAGCAGGCGGACATCAGGGCGTTCGCTTTCCAGCAATTGTGCAATGCGTTCGATATCATCACGTTTGGAAAGGTCGCAAACAACTGCGCGAACTCGCCTGCCAAATTTGCTTTGAAGAGCATTCAGTTTGTCAGCATTTCTGGCAATTGCCCATACCTCGACTGGTTTTTCCTTTAAAACCGCACGAACAAATTCCTGCCCGAGGCCGCCTGTTGCACCTGTGATTATAGCTATCTTTTTCATTTTGTGTCTCCTTTTTCTTTGTTCTGTTTTGTTTATCTGAGCTATAGTATAACGTAAAAGTTATTAAGAAGTCATTAAGAGGAAGAAGAAAAAAGATAGCTGCTGTAATGGTTCAAGAAAACAATTACACGAGTAAAATGGGTATGAAAAAAAGTCCGTAAACTTGACCTTTACGGACTTTATGGCAGGGGCAGAAGGTTTCGAACCCTCGGCACGCGGTTTTGGAGACCGCTGCTCTACCAGCTGAGCTATACCCCTGAATATGATGGACCATCGGGGACTCGAACCCTGGACCAACCGGTTATGAGCCGGTTGCTCTAACCAACTGAGCTAATGGTCCATATTGTGCTTAAAAAAATAACAAGCCATATTTGCGTACAGCTTGTATAGTATCTGCCCAATATGGTCAAGGCAGAGTCTTTTGATGACCCGTGGGAGAATCGAACTCCCGTCGCCGGCGTGAGAGGCCGGAGTCTTAACCGCTTGACCAACGGGCCAGATTAAATATTTCTTAAACCATTGCTCCGAATTGCACAAACAATTCGCGATTCTTAAAAATTACGCTGATGAGATCTTTAAAAATCATACGTGAGCTTCGCGATTGCGAACGAGATGATTTTTAACAAGATCTCACAAGTAATTTTTATGATAGTGCACCATCGGGGACTCGAACCCAGGACCCACTGATTAAGAGTCAGTTGCTCTACCATCTGAGCTAATGGTGCATGTAATGTCGGCGACGACCTATGTTTCCGGGCCGTTGCCAGCCGAGTATTT